>FUFK010037520.1_pt1 | contig 49786 bp, 49 predicted proteins | sample 1021851 | NCBI WGS metagenome assembly FUFK01 (sample SAMEA51879418, study PRJEB19060) | metagenome | reverse complement strand
TAAATTTTGTGGAAGTTGAGGATCTCCAGGTAAATATCCTATTATTTTCTTTGCCTCAACAGGGTTTTCAATTGTATCAATTCCCTCAACTGAAAGTGAACCTTCAGAGGGCATCAAAAATCCCATAAGGCTTCTCATTGTTGTAGATTTTCCAGCCCCGTTAGGACCAAGGAGCCCTTTAACCTCGCCATTATCAACAGAGATATTGATATCTCCAACGCCTTTTCCGTTTTTGTATCTCATAGTGAGATTTTTAATTTCAATCACAAATTTATATTAAGACAAAGAATTAAAAAATAAAATTTATTCTTCAGATTTTTCATTTTTTTGTTTATTTCTTAGCCAAGTTAATAACAAAGCTGGAATTAAAAACATAAGCATTTCATCCCAGCCACCCTGGTGTTGAAAGGCTGGCGGAGGTATTATCTTAATAAGCATTTTCTAAAGATAGTTTTCTACCATCCATCTTGTGATGTTTACAAGAGTATTTGGTAAAAGTCCAAAATAAATTGTCAAAGCAGCCATAAATCCAAGTAAGACTTTATCAGAAATGCTAATTTTTATCTTTTCAATTGAATTATCAGTTTTTTCAATTGCAGCTACCCAAATTGGTCTTAAGTAAAAATAGAACCCAGCGACTGTTGTAAGCATTAATACAGTCACGATTAAATATTTTTCATATGACCATAAATTTGTAATCAAAATAAATTTTGAGACGAATCCACTAGTTAGAGGGAGTCCTGCAATGCCGAGCATGAATACAGAAAATGTAATGGTTAAAAATTTATTTTCTTTAATCAAGCCTGACAAATTTGAGATTTTAAAATCTGAACTCAATTGTCCACTTATAATTGAAAATACTGTAAAAACTCCAATCAATTGTATGATGTACGTGATCAAATAAAATATTGATGCACTTATACCGTAGACACCAAAAGATATCCCAGAAAGTATGAATCCAGACTGTATGACTCCACTATATGCAATCAGCCTTTTNATATCAGTTTGATTNGTAGCAAATAATGCNCCAGCTAAAACTGACAAAATTACAATTGCTGTAAAAAATAAATCAAATTTATCAAGGATGAATCTTAATGAAATAGCGGAAAGCCTTGCTAAAACTATNAATGAAGAAGCTTTTGCAACAGCAGCCATATATCCAACATATCCCGTTGGAGAACCTTGGTAGACATCAGGTGCCCATGCTTGAAATGGTGCAGCCGCAACCTTAAACAAAAGTCCAACTAGTATCATTATCAAACCAATCAAACTTGTTAGAGGAACATTGTCAGGACCAATAAAACTGATTGCGATGCTTGTTTCGTATACTCCGCTTATTGATAAAGAGACGTATAAAAGTGCAACACCATAAATTAAAATACAAGAAGCTAACGATCCTAAAAGAAAATACTTTAAAGATGCCTCATTACTGAGTTGATCACCTCGATTTAATCCAGCCAATGCATACAGACTTATTGATCCAATTTCTAAACCAATAAATAACATTATGAAGTTTTCTGCATCAACCATAAGTAGAAATCCAGATGCAGACATCAAAATTAAAATCAAAGCTTCTGTAGTTTTGTTATCAATTCCTTCTGAAGTTTTCCAGAAGGAATTAAATGTTAACAGTAAAATTAATCCGATAAGAACATTTCCAACTAAAGAGAATTCATCAAGAAGTATCTTCTCTGAAAAATAAGAAGCTATACCATCTCTTGCAAATAGTCCAAATTTAAGAAAAATTGTAAATAAAGTAATAAGAATTCCAACAAATGAAATATATTTTTTAACATAAACGGGCGTTGAGATTGTAATTGTGCAAAAAAGCAACACTAGAGTTGTAAATAGCAGCGCAAGAGTTGGACCAATCACTACAAAATTAATACCTAAGATTTCAGAAATACCATTCATTTTATGTCCTTAAATAAAGCAATTGTTTCACTTATGAACCCTGCTTCTTGAATAACAAAACTTTCAATATAGCTTGGGTAAATACCAATAAATAACATTAGTAAAACAAGAGGAACAATTGACAGAGTCTCTCTTATATCTAAATCTTTCAAGCTTTCATTTTTTTCATTAGAAATCGGGCCTGTAAAAATTCTTTGATAAGCCCATAGCATGTAGATTGCAGCCAACACTACACCAAATGCTGCAATTGATGTTAAAACTTTGTAGCTATTAAAGCTGCCCATTAAAATCATAAATTCACCAACAAAACCATTTAATCCTGGAAGTCCTATCGAGGCAAAAGAGGTGAACAAAAATATTGCCGCATATCGTGGCATTGTAATTTTAATTCCACCAAATGAACTAATATTTCGTGTGTGTCTTCTTTCATAAAGAAATCCTACAAGCATAAATAGTGCACCAGCTGTTATACCATGATTTATCATTTGAATAATTGCACCCTCAATACTTAGATACCCTCCAGCAGAAATACCCAACATAACATACCCCATATGACTTACGGATGAATATGCAATTAACTTTTTAATGTCTATTTGTGCAATTGCAACTATTGCACCATAAATAATTCCAATCACTGATAGAACAGCAACAAAATTTTTATATGCTAAAAATCCCTCAGTAAAAAATGGTATTGATACTCTTAAAATTCCGTAGGCCCCTACTTTTAATAAAACACCTGCTAATAAAATACTTCCAGCTGTTGGGGCTTCAACGTGTGCATCTGGTAACCAAGTGTGAAGTGGAAATATTGGAACTTTAATTAAAAAGCCAAAAGTAAATAGCAAAAACAAAGTTTTAGATTGTGAAGAAGTAAGAGTTAAATTTGCAAGTGAATCAAAATCAACAGCAAGTGCGCCATTTGCACCATAGCTAATTACAGCTGTGTACACTGTTCCGATAAAAATAAAAACTGAACCAAAAACTGTATAAAGAATAAATTTTATTGTTGCATATCTTCTATTTTCTCCTCCCCATATTCCCATCAAGAAATACATTGGAATTAACAACGCTTCAAAGAATATGAATAAAGAAATTAAATCGCCACTAATGAAAACACCATTGATTGCAAAATGTAATGCAAGCAATGACCCGATAAAACCTTTGCTTTCTGCATGTTCATTTCCAATTGATAACAAGGAAACACATACTAAAAGCGAAGTTAGTAGTAACAGTAAAGTTGACATACCAGAAATTCCTAAGCTGATTTCAAGCCCGTAAGATTGGATCCATTTGTAATTAGAAAGAATTACAAATTTTGTTTTTCCATAGTCGCTGAATAATAAATAAAAACATTGTGTAAGAGTTATAAGGGAAAATATTATGCCAATTGGCCTAAAAATTTCTTTTCTAGAATTGGGAATCATAAAGACTAAAAGTGCACTAAAAAGTGGAACAACTAGGAGGGAAATTATTATTCCGGTCATTGTGGCACCATCGGAGTAATAATAAATAATCCAATTAGGAGAAGTAGAAATAATCCAAAATACACTACATAACTTCTTACTAGGCCGGTCTGGGTAGCGGATGCAACTCTTGAAGTTTTACCAAATGCAGTCGAAACAAAATTAACAGAACCATCAATAATTAATCCATCAACAATCACTGCAACCTTTCTTGTAAAGTTTTTCATTCCTAAAACAAAAATTGAATTACCGAATTTATTTAAGTAGAGCACATTAAATGACAAATCTTTTACTAAATTGATCGGATAATCTAAATTAATTCTCTTAAAGTTGAATCTTTTAAAAATTTCAAATGAAAATATTAAATATGCTATTAATAATCCTGTAAAACCAGCACCAATTGATAAAACTGCGAGCACAATTAATGTAATACCTTCTGGTAGATGAGTTATTTCAACTCCCTCCAGAGAATAATGAAGAACTTTTTCAACTCCGTGGAAAAAAGGTGTATTAATAAATCCTATAAAAATTGAAAACAATCCAAGAATAATCAATGGCCTTGTCATAGTTTTTGGGGCCTCATTTACATTAGAGTGATCAAAACCATTGTCTTTTTCAAAAATTAATAACCAGTGTCTTCCCATATAAAATGCCGTTAAAAAAGCTGCACCCAACCCAAGTGCCCAAAATATGTAATAGATTCCACCATTTGCAAACACTGAAGCTAGAATTTCATCTTTTGACCAAAAACCAGCTAGTGGAGGAATGCCGGATATTGCTAGCGTTCCAATTCCCATCATTGAAGCAGTAACAGGCATTTGTTTTCTTAATCCGCCCATCTGTCTAATGTCTTGTTCGTGATGCATAGAGTGAATAACTGCACCTGCACCTAAAAATAATAAAGCTTTAAAAAAAGCGTGCGTTACAAGATGAAAGATAGCTGCTACGTATGCCCCAGCACCAATTGCAATGAACATAAATCCTAATTGAGAAATGGTTGAATAAGCTAATACTTTTTTAATATCATATTGGTTAATTGCTGAAAAGGCAGCAAGTAAAGCAGTTATAAGACCAAATGAAATTATAACCATTCCAGCAATTTTTGAATGCTGAAGGATAGGTGAAATTCTAACAAGCATGAACACTCCAGCTGTGACCATTGTCGCAGCATGGATTAATGCACTTGCAGGAGTAGGTCCTTCCATTGCGTCTGGTAGCCAACTAAAAAGTGGGAACTGAGCAGATTTACCAAATGCTCCAAGAAGCAAAAATAGTGTTATTAAAGTAATCGTATTTTCTGGAACGTCTGATGCACTCTTCAAAACAGTGTAAAAATCAAATGTATTAAAAGTGTTTAATATAATCATTAATCCAATTAGGAAACCGAAATCCCCAACTCTGTTTAAAATAAATGCCTTGTTTCCGGCTTTTGCTGCTGCTGGTTTTTTTGACCAAAATGATATTAATAAATATGAACTAAGCCCTACTAGTTCCCATCCAAAAAACATAACTAAGAAATTTGAAGACATTACTAATAAAAGCATTGAAAATACAAAAAAATTAAAATAAACAAAATAATTGTTATGCTTTTCATCTCTCTCCATATAAGAAGTTGAAAAAAGTTGAATAATGAAAGACAATCCTGTGACTAGTAAAAGCATTATTCCTGAAAGGCCATCGAGAGTAAAACTTATTTTTATGTCAGGAGTATTGGTCCATTGAAAAATGCTGTAATTAATTGGTTGAAATTTATCAAGTGCCAGCATAACGAATACATAAAACGATATGGCAAAAGACAATAGAGCGCTATTTAAAGTAAAAAAATTGGTAATAAGTTCATTAAATAAGTTTTTGTTAAAAAATAAAAATATAGCTGTTAACAAAGGAAGGAAAATTGGAAGTAAGAACAGTAATTCCAAATTAACCTCTAGACACATTTAAAACATCTACAGATGCAGATGATTGCTTTCTAAAAATTGAAACAATAATTGCTAATCCTACAACTACTTCAGCTGCTGCAACTACTAGAACAAAAAAAACAGCAATCTGACCATCTATTTGGCCAAAATGCTTAGATGCTGATATGAAAGTTAAGTTAACAGCATTCAACATTAGCTCAATACACATAAACATTATCAAAGCATTCTTTCTTATCATCATTCCAAAAAAACCAATTGAAAATAGAATTGCAGAAAGTGTCAGATACCAATCAGTTGTTACTTCAAACATCGTTTTTCTTTCTTTTAGAATCGTATGCAAGAGCAATAGCTGCTGCGGTTGCAACGATTAGTAGAATTGAAATTATTTCGAATGGGAAAATCCAGGCGGTAAACAAAGTACCCGCAATTAGTTGAGGAGTACCCTCTACTGCAAATTCAACAGCTTCAAACCACAAGTCCCATTTGAATTCAGAACTAATAGCGACATAGCCCAGTATTGAAATGAGAATCAAGAAAACTCCGCTAACTAAAAAAGTCTGTCCTTTAATAGATTCTGAACTTTGTTCTTTTTTATCAACACCTATCATCATGATTACGAATAGAAATAGAGTCATTACTGCACCTGCATACACGAGCATTTGTACCATGGCGACAAATGTAGCATTGAGCGTTATGTAAATAATTGCAATTGAAACTAGTGTCATAACAAGACCCATTGCATTGTGCACTGGATTTTTCGCAAAAACTACTATTAATGCGCCAATAATTATTAATGCAGCAGGAATAAAGAATAAAATTAAATCTACCAAGTTACTCTTCCTCTAGGGATTGGCCTTTTTCAGGATCTTTTTTTCCTACACCTAGTGAGCCAGACCAATTGACAACATTTTGAAAATTTGGATTACCATTTGAAGACGTTGCTCTCATCCATCCATCAGAAGTTTGCAGTTCTTCAAATCTTGTAAGTTTTGTTTGTTCTTCGTGAGTATTTGGAGTTCCATCATCATTCACAACTAAAACAGATTTATCAAAAATTGCTTCTGACCGATTAGCCACACTCATTTCAAACAATGACGTCATTGTTATTGCCTCTGTTGGGCAAGCTTCAACACAAAGCGCACAATAAATGCATCTGAGCATATTTATTTCATAAATAAATCCATATCTCTCACCTGGGCTTACAGGTTCGTCTTCAGGATTATCTTCACCTCTGACATAAATACATTGAGCCGGACATACTCCTGCACATAATTCACAACCAATACATTTTTCCATTCCATCTTCATATCTATTTAGTACATGACGGCCATGAAATCTCTGTGGCTTTTCTCTAAATTCTTTAGGATATTTATCAGTTACAGATTTTCTGAACAATTCTTTAAAAGTTACTTTTAATCCCTTAAATAATCCGAAACTTTCACTCATAATTTAACTCCAAGGTAATCCAAATTCTCTTAAGCCTAAAACTATTGCTGAAAGTATTAGCCAAACTAAAGATAGTGGAATCATTCTTTTCCATCCTAGTTCCATTAACTGGTCATATCTTAATCTTGGGAGTGTTGCTCTTATCCAGACAAAAACAAATAAAAGTAGAAAAGTTTTTACACCTAGCCAAATTATTGGCATTATAACTGAGAAAATTGGAGGTAATATTCCTTCAAATGTAGGTCCTAGCCATCCACCTAAAAAGAAAGTTGCTGTAATCGCACACATGTTGAACATATTTATATACTCTGCCAAAAAGAACATAGCGAATCTAAAACCTGAATATTCAGTATGAAAACCTCCAACTAGTTCCTGTTCAGCTTCAACTAAGTCAAAAGGTGCCCGATTAACTTCAGCTACTGCAGCTATAAAAAATATTCCAAATGCAACAAATTGAGGAAAAATATTCCATTTAGGAATAAATGAAACAATTGTATTAAGAATTGGAATTGAACTAGATAAATTTCCTGATTGGCTATTTACAATATCAACCAAGGAAAGTGATCCTGAATACAAAATAACAGGGACTAATGCTAAGCCCATCGCAGCTTCATAGGAAATCATTTGTGCGGAAGCTCTTACTCCTCCTAATAAAGGATATTTTGATCCTGAAGACCATCCAGCCAAAACAACGCTATATACAGCAATTGAGGAAAGTGCTAAGAAGTACAAGACTCCTACGTTTAAATCTGCACCAACTAATGGAATGGTATATAGTGCATTTTGCCATTCAACCGTGATATCAGGTCCTAAAGGAATAATCATAAAGATTAAAAAAGATGGAACAAGTGCAATTAATGGTGCAAGAAGGTACATTGCTCTGTCAGCTTTTGAAGGGAGAATTTGTTCTTTCAATAATAACTTAATAGCATCAGCTAAAGTTTGAAGTATTCCAAATGGACCAGCTCTATCAGGTCCAACTCTAGATTGCATTCCTGCAACTACTTTTCTTTCAAACCAAATTAATAATATTGTATTGGTTAATAAAACTGCCAAAACTATGTTTGCTTTTACCAGTGAAATTATTAACTCAATTGACATTTAAAGCTTCCTTGGATTGATTTGGTGATATTTCAATAGTTTCTGAAAAATCAAATCTGTTAAAATTTCTTCTATTTTGGGGAATAAATATTACTCCATCTGCAAGTTTATTATTAACAACATAATTTGCCGAGACTTTGTGCCCATTCTGTTTTAATGTACATTCACCAGATGATAAATTAAGTTTTTCAATTGTTGATTCACTTGCTTCAATAAATTGTTTTGCGCCGAGTAGTGATATGCTGTCTGAGTAACGAATAGTTATATTATCACCGTAGAGTTTTTTTCCAACAAAATATTGTGAAGTAATAGTTTCGTTAGGCATAGTTGATATATTGGGCTGGTAATCATTAATAATCCCATCAAAATTACTTGGTTTATCTAAATTTTTAAATGATGGACTGTCTTGATTATCAAAATCTTGATAAGCTAACTCGTTTAAGCCATCTAGGCTATCAATATTATTATTGAAATTACAAAAGTTAGAAAGACCAGAAATAAACTCCCAATCACTCAGGCTTTGGCCAGGTGAAGGTACAAGCTTATCAATTCTTGAAGTTCTAAATTCGATATTAGTAAAGGTTCCCTCTTTCTCTCCTAATGTTGAACTTGTAGGAATAATGTAATTGCCTAATTCAGACGTTTCATGTAAAAATAAATCTAAACATACGACATTATCTATATCTTCAATAATTCTATGAATTTCATTTGAGAAAACAGATCTGCCTATTGGGTCAGATCCAACAACAAATAGTAAATCAGTATTTTCAGAACTTACATTTTTTGTAAAATCTCTCAGATTTTTTACATTATCTAAATTATTAATTGCACCAAAAGTATTACCACTAGAAAATGCATTCATTATTTTTGAGTTAGAATTTTCGACTAAATACGATACTAATTTATCTAAATTCTCATCAAGTTGATAAGGGGTAGATTTTCCTATTATCGCTGTCACATTCTTATCTTTAACGTGCTCTTTTATACCTTTTAATTTGGATATATCTTTTATTATTTCAAAATTTTTAGAGACAGTATCTTCGGAATAATAAAAATCAGCTATGTCTTTTAAGGTTGAGTTTGAATGGCCAAAAACTATAAGTTTCGCACCATTTTTTACAGCTTGCCTCACTCGTAAATAAAGCACTGGGAGATTTTCTTTTAAATCTTCAGACCAAATTACAATTGCTTCAGAGTTATTTAAATCATCGATTGTTGCTCTGTTGATATCTTTTTCAAAATATCCAGCATATAGATAGTCATCATTTAAATAGAAGGTTTGATTTGTTGTAGGAAAGTTTTTAGCAAACTCATTAAAAGCAACATAATCTTCATTGGTACTATTAGTGCCTATTAAAAAATTTATATTTGTATTTCTATCGCTAATTAATTCACTTAATTCTGTGTAAATTTCTTTAACAGATGTTTCTTTAAATTCATTGTCTATTTTTTTTAATGGAGTTTTTAACCTAAATTCTGAATTCAAGTATTCAAAATTGTACCTACCTTTGTCACAAAGCCAACCTTGATTTACACTATCGTTATCAATTCCTAAAATTCTAAGCATTTTGTTTTGAGATGAGTTTAATTCTGTTGAACAACCAACTGGACAGCCATTACATGTTGATCTAACTGATTTTAGATCCCAGGGTCTTGCTTTAAACCTGTACGAAGTTGACGTTAATGCTCCTACGGGACAGATTTGTACTGTGTTACCAGAGAAGTAAGACTTAAAAGGTTCATTAGGAAAAGTATTAACTTCTGTTTTATTGCCTCTTTGAATAAATTCAATTAATGGATCTCCAGAAATTTCATCAGAAAACCTTGTACATCGAGCACATAGAATACATCTTTCTCTGTCTAAAAGAATAATTTCAGAAATAGAAATTGGTTTTTCAAAGTGTCTTTTTTCTTCGACAAATCTGCTTTCCCCAGGTCCATAAGCCATAGTCTGATCTTGTAAAGGACACTCACCAGCTTTATCACATATAGGACAATCAAGCGGATGATTGATTAACAAAAATTCTAAAACTCCTTCTTGAGCTTTTTTTACTACTTCAGACTCAGTATCTACAACCATTTCATCGGTTACTTCAGTTGTACATGATGGAACTAACATTTTTCCTCTTGGAGTGTCTATTTCTACTAGACACATCCTGCACATTCCAACAGGGTCTAGTCTTTTATGCCAGCAAAATCTTGGTATGTGAATACCTGAGTCTTCACATGCTTCAATTAATAATTTGTTAGGAGCTGATTCAATTTGATTTCCGTTAACATTTATTTTTATATTTTCGCTCATAAAAGAACCTTGGTTGGAATTAAACTTTCAACTTCTTCTCTGAAATCGTTCATTAAAGATGTTATAGGTGATACAGCTGAGGGTCCTAATGGACAAATAGTTGTCATTTTTGGAGGCCAAGANAGACCGGGTGAAATATTATCGCAAACATCAAGNAGNAGGTCGATATCTGATGCCCGACCTCTACCAGAAGCAACTCTGTCTAATATCATTTCCAACCATGTTGTTCCCTCTCTGCATGGTGTACATTGACCACATGATTCATGAGCAAAAAAACTAACAATGCTTTTTGCAGCGTTTACAAGATTTGTGTCCTCATCCATCATCACAACTGCCCCGGAGCCAAGCATAGAATTGTTATTAGCTACATCATCAATTGTCATTTTGATATCAAGTTGATCACCTCTAAACCAAGGGGCAGATGCACCACCAGGAATATAGGCTTTGACTTTTTTATTATTTCTTATCCCATTGCCTAAGGACTCAACAAACTCTCCAAATGAACTTCCCATTTCAATTTCGTAATTCCCAGGATTATTTACATGACCNGAGAGACTGAAAATTCTTGTTCCAGTAGANCCTTCAACNCCTAATTTGTTATATTCTTTGCCAGTATTTTCCATAATCCATGGAACAGATGAAATTGTCTCAACATTGTTTACTAAAGTAGGTTTCATATATAGACCCTTTACCGCCGGAAAATAAGGAGGTTTTAACCTTGGCTCGCCTCGTCTTCCTTCGAGTGAATTAAGTAATGCAGTTTCTTCACCACATATATATGCACCTGCACCTAAATGAACAACTAGATCTAAATTCATTTCAGAGTTGAAAATATTTTTTCCTAAATAACCTTTTTGATAAGCTTGATCTACTGCATCCTGAACTCTTCTTGCAGGTTTTGCATATTCTCCCCTAATGTAAATAAATGCATTTTTAATGTTTGCAGCAAAACAAGTAATAATTATTCCTTCAATTAGTTGGTGAGGGTCTCTCTCGAGTAAAATTCTATCTTTGAAAGTGCCGGGTTCTGATTCGTCAGCGTTTATTACTAAATATCTATCTTCATTCTCAGCTAAAAAACCCCACTTAACTCCAGTGGGGAAACCTGCACCACCTCTACCCCTTATATTTGATGCCTTAATTTCTTCGAGTACGTTTTCAGGTGAACCATTAACTAAAGTTTTTCTTGCTGTTTCATATCCACCATTTTTTTCATAACTATCGATTAAATGGCTATCTTCAGGATTTTCACGCATATGTTTGGTTAAAAGAAGAGTTTCTTTCACTTTTTCTCCTTTGTAGTGTTAAAAGTTTGAAATCCTGGGACAGAACCAGTAGTTCCCGATTGGTCTTTAATAGCCCAGTCAAAAGATTTAGTTCCTCCGAAATTATCTTGCATTTCTTCAGCAATTATCACATCAGGTTGTTCTTCTTTTAGCCACTCGCAGAGTTTTATAGTGTTTTCAGAAGACAGACCTTCAACGGTTTCATAATTTATTTGCATTGCAGGAGCTCCACCACATGCTCCAATGCATTCAACTGCTTCAAATGTAAATAAGTCATTCTCATCAGTTTCGTTATTGTTTAGCCCTGTAAAGTCTTTAACAACATCAATTATCTCTTTAGAATTGTTTATCTCACAGGAAATAGATTTACAAACACTTAAAAGATATTTTCCAGTTGGTTCTTGCTTGTACATAGAATAAAAAGTTGACACTGATTTGACCTGAACCTCTGTAATGCCCACCAATTCACTTATTACGGTAATAGAGTCGTCTGAAATATAACCATCTTTACTTTGTGCAAGGTGTAAAAGTGGGCCAATTGCTGATCTCTTTTGAGGATACATTTTTATTATCTTTTTAGCTTGCTTTACCATTGAATCATTCCAGCTCATCTGTCTACATCTCCAATCACAGGATCTAACGATGCGATAGCAGCAACAGCGTCGGCAATTGGACTATCAGTCATTATTACAGGCAAAGCCTGAAGATTACAAAATGAAGGTCCTCTGACGTGCATTCTGTATGGTTTCGAAGAACCATCAGAAACTATATAACAGCCGAGCTCACCTCTTGGAGATTCTATAGCAACATATGCATCTCCTTCTGGAACTTTAAATCCCTCAGTATAAATTTTAAAATGATGAATTAATGCTTCCATAGACTCATCAAGTCTTTTTCTAGGCGGAGGTGTTATCTTTTTGTCTTGAACTTTGTATGGACCTTTTGGCATTTTGTTAAGTGCTTGTTCTACAATTTTTAAACTCTCAAAAATCTCAAGAACTTTAATTCTCCATCTTGCAAAAACATCTCCCTCATTAAGAACTGGTACTTCGAATTCAAAGTTTTCAATTCCAGAATATGGTTGAGCTTTTCTCAAATCCCAAGAGTGGCCACTTGCTCTTAAACTTGGTCCTGTAACGCCGTAAGCAAAACACTCTTCTGTTGTGAGAATACCTACGTTTTGTAAACGTCCTTTCCAAATTGGATTGTCAAGCAGCATATCATCGTAATCTTGAAGTTTTTCAGGAATTATTTTTAAAATTTCTTCGATATCTTTTTGCCATCCATCAGGAAGATCTGCTGCTACTCCGCCTGGACGAATATAATTATGGTTCATCCTTAGACCTGTAGTTTTTTCAAAAAAATTAAGTATTAGCTCGCGCTCCCTAAATCCAAAAATCATCATTGATAAAGCACCTATATCCATTCCACCAGTTGCCAGGGCAACTAAATGTGAAGATATTCTGTTTAGCTCTGTCATAAGAATTCTTATATTTTTTGCTCGATCTGGAACTTCAATCCCAATTAGTTTTTCTGTAGTTAAGGAAAAGACCAACTCGTTAAATAATGGAGATAAATAATCCATTCTTGTTGTATTTGTTGGACCTTGAAAATAATTTAATTCTTCTCCAGTTTTCTCCATTCCAGTATGTAAGTATCCAATTATTGGCTTAACTCTTCTAACTACTTCTCCCTCTAGCTCAGCTTGTAGCCTTAAAACACCATGAGTTGATGGATGCTGAGGTCCCATATTAACTATCATTCTTTCATCATCAGAGGTATCTTCATCGATTACAAAATCATCGATGACATCTGTCCCTGTTTGAATTTTTATTTGTTTTTCATTTTCTTCTTCAAGCATTTTCTGAGAGCCTTCATCAGTAGAAGAAATGTTCCAGCCACCTTCCTCAGAATTTGTTGCCCAGAAATCAAACTTGTCTTTAAATTTATTTTTTCTTGTATCTTTCTTCAATTATTCAACCTTTGGTGCATTTTTAAATTGGACTGGGATTCTGCCAGAACCATAATTTTTTCTTAAAGGATGGCCATTCCAATCATCTGGCATCAAAATTCTTGTTAGATCAGGATGTTCTAAAAAATTTATACCAAACATATCAAAAGCTTCTCTTTCATAAAAATTGGCACTTGGGTAAATATCAGTTATTGATGGGATTGATAATTCTTCATCATCAACAAATACTTTTATAGTTTTTCTTTGATTTTTTGAAATAGATAAAAATTGAACAACTACTTCAAATCTGGGTTCTTTTTTTCTAAACCAATCTACTACAGTTAGATCTACCATCATCTCATAGTTTTCCGAATGCAAAGACTCAACTAATTTTTTGTATTCTTCAACAGTTGTGTTAATAATCTCAGAACTCATCGATTTATCTCACCATCCATAATCTTGTCATGCAAAGTTAGAATTCCATGCATCAAAGACTGTGGTCCGGGAGGACAACCTGGTACATAAATATCAACTGGTACAATATGATCTACTCCCTGAACTAATGCATAATTGTTAAACATTCCACCTGTTGATGAACAAGCACCCATAGCAATAACCCATTTTGGATCTGCCATTTGGTCATATACTTGTCTTAAAACAGGGGCCATTTTTTGTGAAACTCTTCCAGCAACAATCATTAAATCTGCTTGCCTTGGAGATGCTCTAAAAACTTCCATTCCGTATCTTGCTAAATCATATTTAGCGCTTCCAGCTGCCATCATTTCTATTGCACAACATGCAAGACCGAAGGTTACTGGCCACATAGATTGCGTTCGTGACCACCTTACTGCTTTATCGATAGTTGTTGTAAGAATATTGTCAGGTGTATACATTAAGCTGCCTCTTCAGTTAAATTTTGCTTGAGATAACGTTCTCTTCGTGGAATATTCCAGTCAAGCACTCCTTTTTTCCAGACATAATACAAAGTCTCAAGAACGAAAAAAGTAAAAATAGAAATAGCTAATATTCCATACCATCCAAGATCATTAAATCTAGTAGCCCAAGCGAATAAAAATATAATTTCTATATCAAAAACTATATATAGCATTGCAACCATGTAGAATTTGACCGGAAATCGCTGCGAAGGCTCTACTTCAGGAAATATACCACATTCATATGGTGCTAATTTTTCAGGCGTTGCTTTTTTAGGAGACAATAAGTACGAAGCACCTAGCGAAGCTAGTGCAAACCCTACAGCAACAACAAACATTACCAAAACAGGTAACCAATCAGTCATGTTCCCTCCGTATTTGTGAAAATTTTCACAAGCATACTTCTTATTCTACTATCAATATCATGTTAAATTCAGCTGACTATTAGTTTTTCGATAGCAAAAAAAGTAATTTTGAAGGAAGTAAAAATTTATACATAATTTTTACCACTTCCCCAAATGTTAAATAAGCTTCATCAAATAGAAGTTCTACTACAAAATCAATTGTATCCTGATCGTTGGAAGCTACTTTTAAAAGCCTTTTAGTCATGAAAGGGCTTTGAAGAACAAGACGTGCTAGTGCACAACTTAAATAATGTTTTTTAAATCTTTTTGAAAATGCTTTTTCATAAGATACTATTCCCTTGTTCAAATCTGGTGAGTCCAAAAGATTATGAGTATTTTCTGCTAAAAGGTAGCCTGCTTCCATCCCATAAAAAATTCCTTCTCCACTCATAGGATTAATCATTGAGCTTGCATCCCCAATTAAGGTGACATTTACATTTTGTGTAATCTTTGGTCTTGATGATGCAAATGGAAGCAAGTATGATTTTTCATCCCTTACATTCTCAACTACTACTCCTCTATTTTCTAACTGTTTTATGAAGTCTTGAAGTAATACATTAATGTCTAGTTTTTCCTTTTTAAAGATGTTTAAAGGTACTCCAATTCCGATGTTTAATAAATTACCTTTACTCGGAAAAGCCCATGCATAACCTTTTTCAGCTGATACATTAATTTCAAACATCAAAGATCTTTCTTTAAAAATTTCAAGATAATTCGGACTGTCTATGTAAGCTCTAATCGCTATTGCCTTATGCCAATCACTATTCCTATTTACATTTAGTTGTTTCCTTACCCGTGAATTTGCTCCATCAGCGCCTACTAAAATTTTGGTTCCAAATTTTAAAATGTGGTTTTCATTTTTTATTTCTACGACTAATTTTTTATCTATGTCTTCTTCAAATGCAACAAAGCTATAGCCTTCAAATACATCTACTTCTAAATCTTTTGCTAAATTTAATATTCTATTGTCAAGATCAATCCTCGGAATGACATAAACTATTGAATCTTCTTTGTTCTTTACTTCAGGTATATAATTTTGAATTCCAATGTTTTCAGGACCATAAAGAGTAGTTGATACCACCTGTGGTTCATTATCTAAAATATGTTCATTGTTGAACCTTTTCAAGGCACTAATTACACCAGGACCAATTGCATCACCGCATGATTTATCTCTCGGAAATATAGCTTTATCTATAAGACCTACCTTTAAAGTTGGATTTAATTTTTTATAGGAAATTGCAGCATTTGAGCCAGCAGGGCCGGCTCCAATAATTAAAACATCATATAAATCAGTGTATTTTTGCATTATTTACCAACTTACATTGAAAATTCATTAATAAGAAACTGAATAAACATAATAAATAGTTTGATTTAATTACATATAACTTTCATATCTAATTAGATTGTGCATTAGTGAAAGAAAATAAAAAAATACCGCCAGCTACAGTAAAGAGATTGCCTCTTTATCTTCAATGTCTTGACCTAGTTGACCAAGATGCTATCGGTATTTCCTCAAAAAAACTCGCAGAGTTAGCAAAAGTTAATGATGCTCAAGTGAGAAGAGATCTTTCATATTTAGGTACTTTAGGAACTAGAGGTGTTGGATATGATGTATCTACACTTAGAAATCAACTTCAGTTAGAACTCGGACTAGTTGAAGGCTGGAGTGCTGTAATTGTTGGAGTAGGAAATTTAGGGTCAGCTTTAGCTCACTATGGTGGTTTCAAAGACAAAGGTTTCGGAGTTGTTGGCTTATTCGATGATGATCCAAAAAAAATTAATAGTCAAGTTGCAGGATTGGTTGTCAAACCTTTGAGTGATTTACAAGATTATTGTAATAAATTTAATGTTGCAATTGGAATTATCGCCACCCCAGGGGAATTTGCACAGGGTGTGGCAGATGAATTAATAAACTGTGGGGTTCGATCAATACTTAATTTTGCTCCTGTTCTCCTTAAAAATGTTAAAGATGTTCAAATAAGATCAGTTGACTTGTCACAAGAATTACAGATATTAAGTTATTATCTTGACCGACCAATATTAAAAGCGGTAGATTAATCCTCTATCTGATAGTAAAAACCTACTAATCCCCGATATAACAAACTTAAATTTAAACCTATCCACAAACTAGATAATGAGTTGTCTTGACTTAGTAAATATACACAAGATAAAAACCCAATCAAAGATGATACAACAGTCAAAATTGAAAACTGTTTAGATTTGTCTAATCCCAATAATACGCCATCCCATAAAAATGCGAAGCTTCCAATCAGTAAGCTCAATGCAAATAATGTTTTAAGTTCATTATCAATAATTAAAACAAGGGATGCTTCTGTAATTAGAAGAACTATATTTTCAAGAAATATAAAAGAAGTAATAAAGAGAAAGATTGCAATTTTAAAAGTTAGACTATTTAGATATTTTTTGAGTTCTGAGTTTTTGTAATTATTGAATTTTGCTTTTTGTTCTGCAACTAAGGTTTGAGCTGCAATAGCTAATGCATCAACAAAAACATAACCAAAAGACCAGAGTTGCAATAAAACATGTTGCAAAGCTATTTCTGACATGGACATTAGTGAAGCTTGATTTCTTAAATAAGCCATAAATAGTGTCAAGAACATTGATCTTATAAAAATGTAGAACCCAATACTAAAAAACTTTTTACTTATCTCTTTTTTTTCATGAGACTTAACAAAATTTGATGTTTGTGTTTGAGTGCTAATCAAGACTTTTGTTGAATATATTGAGCTTAATAAAAAAGCTATTGAGCTTGCAATCGCAATACCTTCAACTCCAAAATTTAAAACTATCCCAAGAAAGTAACTTAATATCACATTTGCTACTCCAACAATTGCTGAGGAATATAAAGTAATTTTTGGATACTTCATTCCCCTTAATACAGCTGTTGAGTGCATATTTAGCAAATAGAATGGTAAACCAAGGCTTCGTAATATTAAATATGAATTTGCATTAAAAGAAACAGCTTTTGTAGGTTCAAAAAATTTAATTAGCTCAGTAGAAGCAAAAATTAATAAACCCGCAGATATTAACCCTATAAGTACTGATGACTTTCTACCAAATGTTATAAAGTAGTTTAATTTATGTATTTGTTTTGTTGCTTGTAGATTAGACACATAAGGTGTTGTACCGTATGCTAAAAAAACAAAAATCCAAATAAATACAAAATATACCGTTTCTCCTATACCTACAGCTGATAAGACATCAATATCTATATAACTTGCAATTTTCGAATCAATTAAACCAACTAATGGTTCAGAAACTAACCATAAAAAAATTGGATAAGTATTTAGCCAAACTTCTTTTTTTTTAAATTCATTTGTCATTAAAATACTTAGCTTTTTCTATACCCCATAAAATTAAAGAATTATTAAGTTCACTTCCTAGTTCATGGGGAGTAATCTTTAAATCCTCTTTTAACTCATTTTTAATATAATCATTTAATATCTGTGTTGGTGTAAATGTTTGCTTATTAAAAGGTTTAGAAAGTTCAATATTTAATATATTCATTAATTCTTCATAAAAATTTTCATTTACTTCTATTTGGTTTTTTTCAAAATAAGATTTTAAACCTTTGATTATCTGAGATACTAGGTCAGAAAATTGAAAATTCATGAGGAAAATATTTGAACAATAATGAGTCCTAAAGGTCCAGAAACAATTCCTATTCCTACTCGTTTAAATTCGTTATCTAAAATTGTGTTTTTGTGTGACTCTGAATTCATCAAACTGTTATGACCAGATCGTACTGAGGATGAGAGGGCTAAATTTTCACCAATGTCTATATAAGGGAAACCTTTTTTTGATAACCTGTCTCCTACAAGTTCGCCATTGGTTGGATTCTTATGACACCAAAAACCTTCCTGATACATTTCATAAGCATAATTAAGTGCTACCTCTGATAAAGTTTCACTTAATTCAAGTGGAACTAAACTTTCTTCACTTCTCTCAACTAACAACAACCCATATAATTCATCTTTTTGTTGTGTATTGTTTGATAGATTAGATAGAGAATATTTAGGTATCTCTATACACCCCTGTTCACTGACTACTACGGAAGGCTTTCCAGTAAGGTCTTTAATTCTAGATACTACTTTTATAAGATCTGTTCCTGTAATAAGTTCTAACGCCTGCTGGGGGGTTCCGTTTGTATCTGTATAAAACGAAATAAGATTGGAATTTTCAATTGATTTTTCTAAAAAGCTTGGAACAGAAATAATAGATGTAATGGTAAAGAGAAGAGTAAGAATTAAATTACTAACTAGCAATGAAAAAGACGCGCCAAGAAGCTTGTTCCCAACATCTCTTTGTTTTTGATTATTTATAATAAAATTTTGAAAGAAAGATGAAATTGTCAAAATTGTAATAAAAATCAATACTCCACCAAATATTTCTGACAATTGAATATTGGAGTTGAACCAACTGCTTATATAAGATCCAACTTGATATGAATATCTGAAACTTAAAGCAACTGAAATTAATAAGGTCATTAAATAAAAGAACTGAAGAAGAAAACCTTTTCTCCAACCATAAATAATAAAAAATATTATGAAAACATATACAAATAGCTCAATATATTGAATATTTCTAAGGCTTAAAAGTAAGGTTTCAATTGCGTTATTCATATTATGATTAAATTATTTAACTCTGCTATTGAATAGTACTAAATTTCCGCTATTGTTTAAGAATTCCTACAAATTAGTAGGATTTTTTAATTTCAGTGACTGAAAGGAAATTATATATGAAGAATCGCAAAGCTTTGGCTTTGATTGCGATTTTAGCACTAGTTGCTGCAGCCTGTGGCGGGTCTGATACAGCTGACGAAGTAGTTGAAGTGGAAGTTGAAACAACAGAAGCTCCTGCTACTACAGAAGCTCCTGCTACTACAGCTGCTCCATCTGCTGATCCACTAGTTTTGGCATCATTAATGCCTTTATCTGGTGATCTAGCATCTTTGGGACCTGGTATTGCACTAGGTGCGGCTCTTGCTGTTGAGCAAATCAATGCTGCTGGCGGTATTAATGGTCAACCCGTTGTCCTCATAGAGGGTGATAGTGGTTGTGATGGAGCTGTAGCTCTTACAAGTTTAAATGATGTTATTGCACAAGGTGCACAAGGTGTAATGGGAGCCGCATGTAGTGGTACTTCTCTTGCAATACTTGACACAGCAATTGCAGCTGAAGTTGTAATGGTTTCTCCATCAAATACAAGTCCTCAATTTACAAAAATTGATAAAAAAGGATTTTATGCAAGAACTGCTCCATCAGATCTTCTACAAGGTGATGTATTAGCATCACTCTTAGTTGAAGATGGAGTACAAACAGTTTCTATAATTTCAAGAGCAGACTCTTATGGTAGAGGTCTTGCTGAAGCTACTGCTGCAGCTTTTGAAGCAGCTGGTGGAACAGTTAAGACAATCGTTTACCACGCAACAGATGCATCAGAATTTACTTCTGAAGTAACTGCTGTTGGTAAAGGTGGTGCTGATGCAATTGTGGGAATTTTATTCCCAGAAACTGGTTGTGGTGTTCTTCAACCTGCGTTCGAACAAGGTCTTCTTGACACTCCTTGGTACATGACTGACGGTGTCAAAGATGCTGGTCTTGCATCATTGTGTGGTCTAGGAACTGCACTTGATGGATTCAAGGGAACAGCACCTGGTTCCGCAGCAGGTGAAGCAAAAGATGCATTTGAAGCAGCCTACGCAGAAGTTTCTGCAGATGGTTCTCCAACTTTCATCTTTGCTCCACAAGCTTATGATGCTGTAATGCTCATGGCAATATCAGCAGCTGCTAATGGTGTAACTGGTCCAGAAATTGCTTCTGGTTTAGTTGCTGCATCATCTGGTGGTGAAAAATGTATCGGAGTTGCATGTATTGCACTTGCAGCTGACGGTGTGGATGTTGACTATGTCGGCGCATCTGGTGAAATCGAATTAAATGCAGTTGGTGATCCAACAGCAGCTACTTACGATATTTGGACAACTGAGGGTGATACTAACCCTGTTCTTAAATCAGTAGATTTCGGTTCATAATCTTTAATTAGATTTAAAAAAAGGCCTGAGTAATCAGGCCTTTTTTTTATAGTTTTCCTAAATATAAATCTATTACTCTAGGATCGTTTAGCAGCTCTTCGCCTTTTCCTTGATACGCATTACGACCCTGGTCAAGAACATAACCTCTGTCACTAAAAGAAAGTGCTCTTTTTGCATTTTGCTCAACTAAAAGAATTGAAACTCCAGAATCGTTTATTTCTTTTATAGATGTAAAAACCTCATTAATTGCTACCGGAGATAATCCTGCAGAAGGTTCGTCGAGTAACAATAGAGTTGGAGAAGTAATCAACGCTCTNGCTAAAGCTAATATTTGCCTTTGTCCCCCAGAGAGATTGCCTGCTTTGTCTTTTTTTCTATCTCCCAACATNGGAAAGTCATTATAAATTTTTGTGAGTGCTTCTTTTTTATTTCTTTTAATACTCCACGACCCTATCTCTAAATTTTCATCAATAGTTAAAGATGGGAAAACATTTGCTACTTGTGGAACATAACCTATTCCCTCCATAACAATTCTATGAGTAGATAGGTTTGTTTTTTCTTCTCCATTTACAAAGAATCTCCCTGCGGATACTTTTATCAAACTCATGATTGCTTTTAATAAAGTGGACTTACCTGCTCCATTAGGTCCAATTATTGAAACTATTTCACCTTCATTAACTACTACATCTACTCCTTGTAAAATGTTTAACCCTTTTACATAACCTGCAGCGATACCGTTGCATTCCAATATTGGTTTAGTCATTATCTTTTCCTAAATATGCTTCTATTACATTTCTATCTGTTCTAATTTCATTTGGGTTTCCATCTGCAATTAGCGACCCTTCAGCTAGAACAACAATCCTTTCAGAGATTTTCATTACTGCTTCAATATTGTGTTCTACCATCAATATTGTTATACCTTCATTTGAAAGTTTTTTTATNAGCGACAAAATATCCTCAGCTAATTTTGGATTTACTCCAGCTAATGGTTCATCTAATAACAGTATTTCGGGTTCATTAATAATTGACCTTGCTAATTCAAGTAATTTTTTTTGACCACCAGAAAGTTCTCTTGCATAAGAATCTGCCATATGCAAGATGTTTAGATCTTCCATTATGTTTTTAGCTTTGTCTTTCAGATTTTCTTCATATTTCTTTTGAGATTTTGATTTAATTACAGATTTAAATAAAGAGTCATTACTTATTTCTGATCCAGAAAATAGTAAATTTTCTAAAACTGTCATCCTATCAAAAACTTTTGTAAGCTGAAAAGTTCTGACCATTCCCATTCTTGCAATTTTGTAAGGTTGAAAATTAGAGATATCTTTATTTTTTAAATGAATATCACCACTGTCAGAATTCTGAAAGCCTGAAATTAAATCAAAAAATGTTGTTTTACCAGCACCNTTTGGACCAATAATTGAAGTTAACTGACCCTTATTAAACCCTAACTGTTTAATATTGACTGCTGTTAAACCTCCAAAGGTTTTTTTCAAATTGTTTACTTCAATAAGGCTATTTGACATCTAAAAGTAACTCTTCTTTCTTGCCTAATAACCCACTTGGTCTGAATATCATTAGAGCCATTATCAACAAACCAACAAGGAGAAACCTCACGCCTGCTAATTGTTGCCCGTTTGCGTTTTCAAATAAAATAAATGCTAATCGATCAGTTTCAGAAATAATGACCCAAAAAATAATCGAACCGAATATGGGACCAGTAATAGTGCCTACTCCCCCAAGGATCATTATTGCCCAAACATAAAATGTAAGTAGAGGGACAAATACAGTAGTTTCTAATGACCCATAATTAAATGCAAGCAAAACTCCTGATAATCCTGCAATTCCTGCTCCCAACATAAAGCTCTGTAATTTAAGCCAGACAGCATTTTTACCCATAGCCCTTACTGCGTCTTCGTCTTCTCTAACAGCTCTTAAAGCTCTTCCCCAAGGAGAATTATTCAAACGTTTTAAAAAAAGAACTGTAAATAATATTGAAACCCAGGCAACTAAACAAACCCATGCTTGAGAAGGTGAAAATCCTAAACTTTCTGAAAAATTATTAATAAAATTTGGTCGGTATTGTTGTAAATTTTCTGTGTAATTTATAATCCCATAAACACCACCTGTAATTGATTCTAAGTCTCTAACAAGTAGTCTAAATATTTCCGCTGCTGCAATAGTTACAATTGCTAAGTAGTCACCACGCAACCTAATAGCTGGTAAGCCTAGAAGAAGTCCAAACAATGCAGCAGATAATATTCCGATTATTAAAGCAACAATAAATGGGAGACCAGTAGAGGTAATTTCTCCTTCTCTACCAGCTGCGTGCGGCATTAATATAAGGGTAACATAAGCACCAACACCCATAAAAGAGGCATGCCCAAAATTTAATAGTCCAGTCCAACCAAAATGAACATTTAAACCAATTGCACTTAGTCCATAAATGCCTGCAAAAGTCAGTAAGTTTAATAATATTCTTGACGCACCTTCAGGATTTAATGCAAATACTAAATAAATTGAAAATCCTGTTAAAAAGACAGCAAATAAAAATTTATTTGAAATTTTCATGAGATTCTTTCTTTTTGCCCAAAAATTCCCTGGGGTCTAAAAAGTAAAATTAAAATCATAATTGCAAGAGCAACCGCATTTTTAGCTTCAGTGTGTCCCTCCATAAATGGAAGACCAACTGAAACTTGGACTAAAATTCCAATCAGAAAGCCTCCAACCATTGCTCCAAAAGATGTTCCAATCCCTCCTAAAACAGTTCCGGCAAAAATTAGTAGAAGTATTAGAAAGCCCATATTCCATCTGACGTCATTAATGATTGCTTGAAATATTCCTGCTAGACCAGCAAGCATGCTGGATGAAATCCATGTTATCAAAATAATATTGTCAGAATTTATGCCTGAAACGCTTGATAGCTCCTCAGAATCTCTTACCGCTCTCATCGCCTTACCTAATCGTGTATAAGTAAGTAGAAAGCCAAATATTAACATTACGACAATTCCAGCAATAAGAACATTTAAGTTTCTTGGAGTCATGTCAAAAAATAAATATGTTTGTCTTCTCTGAAGTTCAAGCGGAAAATCTTGTACCTTTCCTGTTGCAAACAAAAGATACAGATGTCTTATAAATATTGAGAGTCCAATTGTTACAACCAGTACAGCAATATTTCCAACATTGCCCTTTCTTAAAGGTCGAAAAAGACAAATTTCTAATAAGGCACCAAAAAGCCCACAGACGATTACTGCAAGAATGCAAGATAGGGCAAAATTATATCCTAGTGGTGAATATTTATCTAAAAATAGCACTCTATAATCTACAGGACTAGAAAAAAATAAGGTCATAATTGCACCCAATGCAATTATTTCTCCGTGAGCAAAGTTTACAATTCTCGTTACTCCATATAGTAAAGATAATGCAACGGATGCTACCGAGATTATTATTCCTAATAATAAACCATTGCCTAATTGATCTAGCACTTAATTATTCTCCATCTTGAAAAACCACATTTGAACCTTCTTCAACAATAACCTTAAATTTATAATTTTCATTTGTTTGGTTTAAATATCCTATTGTAGCATTTATCCATTCTGCTGGTACTTCTGCTTGGCCAACAACAGCTATTGGTAAGTTTGAATCAACATAAATATTAAAATTTCCACTTATAACAATATCTCCTGAATTTAAGTTATCTCCAAGATTTATCTCTCCTGTACCAATTATTTCAGTCGTTATAAGATTTATATCATTCAGATTTATATATGATCCAAATGACAATACATATAAATTCCATAATGTCTGATTTCCTAGTTGCAGGTCCCAGCCTTTTACCTGCAGCAACCTATCAGTTTCTATTTCTCTAAATTGAATGAGTCGAGGATTTCCTAAATTTGATTCTACAGCTTCTGGAAATCCAATATTTCCAGGTCTATTTTGGATGTCAATAATATAGCCTGATCCTTCAAAAGAATTTAAATTAACTGATCCATCAATGTCTATATTTAGACTGTAAACAATATCCTTTTCAAAATTGCTGCTACGAAAACTCGAACTGTAAGTATTTGTTGTTAATATTTCTTGGCTTGATAAAAGTACAGCTGGGAATAATGAATAAATAATAATTAAAAAACCATAGATATAATTATCGAATCTAGAGTTGCTTAGATATATTTTGTTAAAAATTAAAATTAAAATTGGCAGTAAAGATAATGGCCAATTATCTAAGTAATCATAGATGATTGAAGGACGTAAGATTCCAAACAAAACTAATGAAGCCTGTATGGCTAAAACAAAATAAAATATATTTCTAAATGTTTTGAGATAATTAGTCACTTGGAGCCGGAGAGGGGAGTCGAACCCCTGACCTGCCGATTACAAGTCGGCTGCTCTGGCCACTGAGCTACTCCGGCGAACATTAAAATAATAGCAAAGAGATAATTGAATAAATCTATTTTTTTATAAAAATTTCATGCATTGCTATTGCTGTTGCAACAGATGCATTTAAAGATTCCATATTATTTGTCATTGAAATATCAACAATTAGATCTAATTTTTTTTGAATTTCTTTACTTAATCCGGTCTCTTCAGATCCAACAATTAATGCAATATTTTGATTTTTTAAATCTAAATCTTTAATTTGATTTGATGAATTCATATCTAAACCAATTGTCCAATAACCAAGATTTTTTATCTTTTTAATTAATGAGAATATTGAGTTATACATAACAATATTGACATATTCCATTCCTCCTGATGATATTGCAAATGTCTTTTCAGTAATTTGTACAGATCTTTTTTTTGGCAAAAATATTGTTTGAAAATCAAATGCTGCTGCGCTTCTAGCAACCGCTCCCAGATTATTTGTATCTTGAAAATGGTCTAGTATTAATATTTTTTCAGAAATAATATTTTCAAAATTTTTTTCATCGAATATTTCTTTTTCCTCACAAATTCCAACTATATTGTGCCTCGAGTGAAATTCCCATAATTTATTATCTTTGACGATTTCAATTTCTATATTTTGTTTTTTAATTCCCTCAATTAGAAAATTGAACTTATTTGATTTATTGAGCTTGGTATCAAGAACAATAACTTTTTTGACTCTATTTGAATTTAATGCTGCCTCTAACGCATTTACGCCTTCAACTATTTTTCCAACGCCATCCACTTTCATTCCCGTCTTCAATCACAATTCCAACTTCTTCTAATCTATCTCTCATGTAATCAGCAATTTCAAATTCTTTATTTTTCCTATGATCATTTCTTTTTATAACAAATTTATTAATTGAAACATTCATATCATTTTCAATTTTTATATTTTGTTCAGTTAATATATCTTCTAGCAATTTGGTATCAATTGTTAGCTTGTTGTCTTCGAAAACAAAGCCTAAAGTCTCAAATAAAAATTTAATTGTTGATTTCATATTAGTTATTTGAGTTTGATCTCCATTTTTATTCTTATTGATATATTCAAACATTTCACCAAGAAATTTTGGTGTGTTTAAATCATCATTCATTGATTCAATAAATATTGTTTCAAGATTGCTATCTTTTAAATCAGCTTCAACTCCAGAAATTAAATTTTCTATATTTTTAAAAGTTGCTTTTGATTCGTCTAAAAGAGCTTCAGAAAATTCTTGAGGTTTTCTATAGTTTGCTCTTAGAAAAAAGTACCTCAATACATTGCCACCATAATTGTTAATATACTCTTGAAGAAATTTGGAGTTTCCTTCAGATTTAGACATTTTTTTACCTGAGAAATTTATCATTCCATTATGTACCCAGTGTTTTACAAATTTATGATTAAATGCAGAGGTGGATTGAGCTCTCTCATTTTCATGATGTGGAAAAATTAAATCATTGCCACCACAATGAATATCAATTTCTCCTTTAAAAATATCATGAATCATTGCTGAGCATTCAATATGCCACCCTGGTCGACCGTTGCCCCATGGGGATTTCCAGCTTGGCTCATTATCTTTTGAAATTTTCCATAAAGCAAAATCTTCAGGATTTTTCTTATCTTCTTCAACATTTACTCTGGTTCCACTTAACACTTCATCAAAACTTCTACCAGAAAGCTCTAAATAGGAATCATATTTGCTTACATCAAAGTAAACACCAGACTTAGTAATGTAACCATAATTTTTTTCAATCAAATCATCAATTAATTCAATCATCTGATCAATAGTTTCAGTTGCCTTTGGTTCAAAATCTGGAGTAAGACAATTTAACGCATCATAAGAATCTTTAAACTCTTTAGTTACTCTCTCACCTAGCTCTTGATATGTAATATTTTCTTCAACTGATTTTTCAATAATTTTGTCATCAATATCTGTGATGTTTCTTGCAAAAATAACACTGTTACCAGAAAATTTTATATACCGAACCATGAAATCAAATACTACTGCGGACCTGCCATGTCCTATGTGAGGAGAGGATTGAACAGTTGGACCACAAAGATATATCTTTATGTCAGAACCATTACTTTCTAAAGTCTCCAAGGATTTAGTAAATGTGTTATATAACTTAAGCATGTGATAAGGATATTATAGTTTGGCATGCTGATGCCTCTTTACTTCCAATAGTCCCAATATTGTCAGTTGTTTTACCCTTTATATTAATTTTTGATGTATCAATATTTAATAAAATACCTAAATTTTCAACCAATTCAGTTCTAATATTTGCAACATTTATTACTTGTGAAATAACAATAATATCAATATTGTTTACNATATATTTTTTGTAGTCAATAATNCTTAGAACCTCTTCAAGCATCTCAACACTAGATATTTTTTTAGGCGTCTNGCTATTAGACGGGAAGTAGTGGCCTAAGTCTTTTTTAGATAAAGCTCCAAGNAGAGCATCACACAATGTATGTAAAAGAATATCTCCATCCGAATGTGCTTCGAATCCAGGACCATCTATTTTTAGACCACCTAAATAAAGAGCGTCCTCTTGAGAATGTCTATGTATATCAAAACCTATTCCAACCAACATAATTACCTCAGATAACTTGGTTTAATTTGATTATAAACCGTCTTCAGGATCTTCTTCTGGAAGTTGCTGATTAATTTTATCTATTGCAGTTTCCTCATCAACATTTAGTGCACACGCAATTTCACTTGCAAGCGTCATTCTTGCCTTGGCTAACATTCTTTTTAATGCTGGAGAAATACCTTTATTGATTTGTGCATGTGTTAAGTCTCTTACAACTTCAGCAACCTGTATCACATCTCCAGATGTCATTTTTTCAGTTAAGACTTTGTACCATCTACTCCAATTTGTTCCTGCCTCTTCAGGTTTTTCTTTAAAAATAGGGAATACTTTTTTTGATACTGCATTCTTTGAAATTACAGGTCTTATGACTTCATCAACACTGTCAACAGGAACCATAACTAATAAACCGTCTGTAAGAACTTCAATTTCAAAATACTGAATTCTCTTTGACTTTGGTTCACCTTCAACAAATACTTCTACATTTTTATTAACTTTTCTAATTACTTTCGCAGCACCGTGATGTGGGTGGACAACAAATTGATTTGGTTTGTATTTATCTTTTGGAGTTTTTTTAGTTTTAGTTGCCATAGATTACAACATTACTATAGATTGAAATCTATTTAATGGCCATTTAGATAGGAAAAACCAACATTTTTTAATAATGTATCGAAATAATCCCTTAATTGTTGAGCTCTACCACGACCGATTCCTTCAACACTGTAAAGATTTTCTGGAGAAGAAGTAAGTAGTTTAGGTAATGTTTTAAATTTTTGGACTAAAGAATCATGTAAATTTTCTGGTAGGTTCGGCAACCTTGCAAGAACTCTGTAGCCTTTTGCAATAGACAAATCATCGAGTGGAAGTTTGCTTAACACTGAACCAAGAAAGTCAATATTGTTTAATTCTTCATAGGAAAGTTGTGAAATTTCTTCTACTGCTTTTGAAATATTTCTGTATTTTTTAGATGGCAGATGATCTTTTAAAACTAGATTAAAAGTATTTTTAACTCCAGACTCAAAAGAATCAATCTGAATCAAAATTAAGCCAGCTTCGCCACCAAGTTTTAAAGCTTCTGTTCTAACTTGTTTGGCTAATCTGGTTAACAACTCACCTCTTTGAATAACTTCCAATACTTCCTGATTAGTAAGAGAGTTTTCAATTTCTAATTCACCCAGTTCGGCTACAGCATCATCAAATCTTCTTCTCATTCTATCAACTGACTGTAATGATTCATTAACTCGACCCAGTGTGACTGATGGCTCTTCTAGTTCAGTTGTGCCAGCATTATTAAAAACTTTTACTAATGATGACTCCTCTGAAACAGTTATAACAGTTAAATCAGTTTCTTCAGCTGTTCTTTCTGCTGTTCTATGTCTGGTACCAGTTTGAGAAGTAGATAGAGAATCAGAAGGATTTAAATGAACATTAGCTTTTAATATTTTGGTCACATCATTGCTGACAATAATTGCTCCATCCATTTTTGATAATTCACTAAGCATCTCTGGAGAATAGCTGCAATCAATTAAGTTAACCCCTCCTGAAGAAATTTTTTCTAACTTATTTGAAGTACCAATGACTATCAATGCTCCAGAATTTTTATCTGCAATTAAATCCACCCCAACTCTCAATGGTTGGCCAGGCAGTAGTTGATTTAGTTCATTGCCGTTTTCCATATTTCCTCTTTTATATATGAGTTATTTTTTTATTTGAATGTTACTGTATTATTTTATTATTAGTAATTAGTTTATATTTTATGGAAAAAATTGAATGTAAGAGTTGTTCTGCTGTAGTAGATAAGTCTATAGAGTTTTGTTCGAGCTGTGGTGATTGGCTCGGATTAAGTCTTCAAGATATGGAAAAAGAAAACTCTAATCAAGAGGAGAAAATTCAGAGAACAACAAGAGTTCCTGAACAGTTATTAAATAAACCCTTATCTACATATGGTGCCACCCCGATGCCTTCCAGAAAAGAGGTGCCTGGAATAAGAGCTGTATTTTTCCTTACTTTTTTAATTCCTGTAATAGCGCTGGCTAGTTATTTTTATAATTTAAATGTTTCAGAAGAAGTAATAGAACAAGTTGAAGTTGTTCAACAAATTACTACAACATCGTCTACAACTACAATTCAAAGCATTTTACAAAAAGCAGTATCCTATTAATTGTTCTTCTTCAAGCTCTTACAATAATGGAGATGGGTGGTCCTGTGAAAATTTATATGATGGAGATCCGTCATCTTGGCAAGATAATAGTTTGCAATGTCAAGATGGATGGGTTGAATTTAGTTTTTCACAGGAACTATATATAGAATTTCTTGTTTTTCAAAATGTTGAGGATTCAAAATCATTTTCAAGAAATTTTAAGGCCAGAGATATTTTAATTACTACTACTGACAGTGAGTTTTTATTAAACAAAGAACTTGAAAATGATAATACTTCTCAATGGATAGATATTAATGCCACAACATCATATTTAAAGATAGACATTCTTAGCGCTTACCCTGGTGAAGAAGTTAGCGGCAGATCAGCCATTTGAAGAATGTGCCATACAAGAAATAACTTTTTATGGAAGAGGTTAGCCTCCTTGACCTTTTTTATAAGGCTGNCCGACTGCTTTCGGCATTCTAAGTCTCTGACTAGCAAAACTTAAAACAACAAGTGTNGTGATNTGAGGTGTGAAATATACNAATTCATTAGGAACAGATGTTGAATTTANGAACCANATACCAAATCCAAATGCCATTAACAAAGATATTGCACCNTTTCTGGATTTTTTACTAAATAAAAGGTAAATAGATAAAGCAAGTAAGACAATACTNATTAANAATAATAACCCATGTACAGATTCTTCTGANCTCAACTGTAANGCNTCCGCATATCCAAATAAACCAGAGCCCATTAAAACACCTGTCGGCCTCCAGTTTCCAAATATAACAGAGGCTAAAGCAATAAATCCTCTGCCACCAGTCTGATTTTCTCTATAAATTCCTGAACTTTCAATGACTAAATAGGCCCCAGCCAATCCAGAAAAAGCACCAGATAGAGTTACTCCTATATATTTCATCAAATATACATTTATTCCTAACGATTCGCTACCTATCGGAAACTCTCCAACACTCCTTAGTTGAAGGCCAAATGGAGTAGACCATAATATCCACATACATATTGGAACTAATGATAAGGCAATAAATGAGAGATACGATATATCTCTTGTTAATCCACCTAAAAGGCCAGAAATATCTGATATGAAAAATAAATTTAAATCTTCAAGATTTCTAAGCCAATCGCTAGTTTCATTCCCCAAAAAAGTTCCACCTGAAAGAAATGGTAATGAGAAAGAGGATATCTCGCCTGAAATCCTAGGAGACTGGGTAGCCCCCCCTTGAGATTCGTTTGCATAAGCAACAACTGAGAAAAACCTTGCGGTACCTGCAGCCAAAATATTTATTGCAACTCCTGAAACAATATGGTCAACTTGAAACGATACAGTTGCTATTGCATGTATTAGACCAAAAATTAATCCTCCAAAGATGCCTGCGGCGACACCCCACCAGGGACCATATAGCCAAGCTGCCCAAGCACCAAACCAGGTTCCCATAATCATCATGCCCTCAAGTCCAATATTGACAACACCAGATCTTTCAGAAAATATTCCTCCAAGACCAGCAAGAAGAATAGGGATAGCAAGCCTCATTGTTGCAGCAAAAGTACCACTGGTTGTCAGCTGTGAATAGGTATCTATTTGTGCAATTACTAATAACCAAAATAAAATAAAAATAAAAAAAGTCTTTTCTTTATTCTCTTTAATAAAATTTAAAAAATTACTCATCTTTATCTACTATTCTTGAAGCCAGTTTTACTTCTTGAGTTAATATATATCTTCTAACAACCTCATAAGAGACAACTACTACCAAAATTACAATCCCCTGCATAATTCTTTCTATTTCTTTTGGTATGTCATTTAAATCAAGTATTTGAGAAGATCTTTCTAAAAAAGATATTAATAGAGCACCTAATGCCATACCTATAGGATGGTTTCTTCCAAGCAATGCCACTGTAATACCAGCAAAACCAAGACCCGTTGGGAAATCTATCGTATAGCGGTGGAAGTAACCAACTAAGTTACTCATTCCTACTAATCCAGCAATACCTCCTGATATAAGCATTGCTAAAACTATTAATTTATTGGGATCAGCACCACTAAATTTTGCTGCAACGGGATTAAGCCCTGTAGCTCTTAAATCAAAGCCGAGAGATGTTTTCCAAACTAACCAGTAATAAAAAATCCCCACAAAAATAGCACCGACTATAAAACTATTTAAATTTGGTAATTCTTCAAGTCCCAAAATATTGTTTAGCGGAGGAAGCTGACCAGACTCTGACAAATAGTTTGTTTGAGGTACTTTAAGAGAATTATTTTCGTCTTTTTCAAAAAAAATGTTTGCTAGAAGGTAAGCTACTATACCTGCCCCAATGTAATTCAGCATTATTGTTGAAATAACTTCATGAACTCCCTTTTTAACTTTTAAGTATCCAGATATGCCTGCCCAAATTCCAGAGACTGCTGCCGCAACAATAAAAATAGTAAGGACATGTAAAGGTCTTGGAAGTATTAATACAGCACCAACCTGTGCAGCAATTAACGCACCAAGAATATATTGACCTTCTACACCTATGTTAAACATACCCATTTTGAAACCTACCGCTACAGCAACTGCTGAAATATAAAGTGGGATAGACCTATTAAGTATTGAAATTATTGACTTACCAGTCGTACCATAATCAAACATTAATGTAAAAGTTTCAACAGGATCTCTATCAATCAAAATTAATATAAAAGTAGTTAGACCAAATGAAATAGCTAGAGCTATAAGCGGGGTTAAAAAACTTAAGATTTTTAGATAGACTTTCATATACCGAGTCCAGTCATATATGATCCTAATTGTTCTGGTGTAGCTTCTTTAGGTTCTAGCTGTTTAACCAGCTTACCTTCATAAATAACATACAATTTATCAGATAGTCCAAGAAGCTCATCTAAATCTGCCGAAATTAACAAAACACCAAGGCCCATGTCTCTAGCTTCTTTTAGTTTATCCCAAATTAGTGCCTGGGCTCCAATATCTACACCTCTTGTTGGTTGGGAAGCTAAAAGAAATCTGGGTTTACCATCTATTTCTCTTCCAACTACAAATTTTTGTTGATTGCCTCCTGATAAAGCAATAGCTAAAGTTTGTACGCTTGGAGTTTTAACATCATAATTTTCTACAACATCTTTAGAATTTTTTGAAGCATTTTTAAACAAAACATTTCTAAATTTAGAACTATATGTATTACTACTTTGTTTTCCTAAAATAATATTTTCGATAAGATTCGACTCTACTACAAGACCTTGTGACTGTCTGTCTTCTGGTATAAAACTAATACCTGTAAGCCTTCTTTCCCTTGTTGATAATTTTGTAATTTCTATATCTTCTAAGAATATTTGTCCTGATTCAACTGGATATAGACCTAAAATTGCTTCACTTAATTCTCTTTGGCCATTACCTTCAACACCTGCTATTCCACATATTTCACCTTTTTTAATCTCTAAGTTGATATCTTCAAAAGGTATTTTTCCTAAGCTGGGTTCTCCATTTAAATCTTTAAGCTGAAGACAATTTTCACTGGAAATCAAAGTTTCTCTACTTGGTGGGGTTGGTAAATCTTTTCCAATCATCATTTCAGCGAGTATTTTTTTTGAAGCCTCTTCCTTACTAACTGTCCCTACGTGCTGACCACCTCTCATGACAGATATCCTGTCTGCTATTTCCATGACCTCATCCAATTTGTGAGAAATAAAAAGTATAGTTACTCCCTGGCTAACTAAATTCTTTAAGTTTTCAAACAATTCTTCAACTTCCTGAGGAACAAGTACAGCTGTTGGTTCATCTAGAATTAAAATATTAGCCCCTCTGTATAGAACTTTTAGTATTTCAACTCTCTGTTTTTCACCAACTCCCAAATCATCAATAGTTAAATTTACATCAATTGGTAGGCTATATTTTTTAGATAAATCTGAGATTTCAGGAATATATTTTGATCTTTTAATTTTTGATAAATTTGAACCATCAATGCCCAGAACTATATTTTCCCAAACAGTAAGGTTATCTGCAAGCATAAAATGTTGATGCACCATTCCTATACCAGATGCAATTGCATCTTTCGGGGATTGAAATTTTGCTATTTCTCCATTAATTTTTAAAATTCCATTGTCTGGTTTTTGCATACCATATAAAATTTTCATCAAAGTAGATTTTCCAGCACCATTTTCACCCACTATTGCATGAATAGTTCCACTTGTAATATCAAAAGAAACAGAGTCATTAGCTAGTACCCCTGGAAAAGACTTTGAAATATTTTCGATATTTATTGCAGTATTCATATTTAAAAATTTTGGGGCCATATCTTATGGCCCCAAAACTATATTAACAAATAATTTTATGGTGTGTCTGGAACGACTATTTCACCACTTACAATTCTTGCTTTGTAATCTTCAAGCTGATCAACAATGTCATCAACATATCCACCTGAGGTAGAATATCCAACACCATCAACACTTAAATCAAACACTGATACACCGCCGGCAAATGTGCCGTCAACTATTGCTTTGATTGTTAGATAAACTGCGTTATCAACTCTCTTAAGCATAGATGTTAAGATGTATGGCTTTAGCTCATCGCTAACTGTTTGGTATTGATCTGCGTCAACACCGATAGCCCAAACTTTTGAACCTGTGGACTCTGAAACTTCTTTAGCAGCTTCAAACAGTCCAGCACCAGTTCCACCAGCAGCATGATAAATAATATCAGCTCCTGCTTCATATTGTGCTAAAGCAATTTCTTTACCTTTATCAGGTAAGTTAAACCCTGAAAAGTCAGGTGGTACTGTTGCGTATTTAACATCTACAGTACATTCTGGACAAGCCGCTGCTACACCAGCAACGAACCCTGCTTCGAATTTTTGAATAAGTGCGAACTCAACACCACCAATAAAACCAACTTGTTTTGTTGTGGTTTTAAGTCCTGCTGCAACACCAACTAAGAAGGAACCTTCGTGTTCTGTGAACACCATTCCAGCTACGTTACCTGGTTCTACAACTGAGTCAACAATACCGAAGTTTACTCCTTCGTTTGCAGTTGCAACTTCTGTAATAGAATCAGCAAACAAGAATCCAACACCTATGATTAGATCTTTGCCTTGTTCCGCCAATAATCCCAGAAGCTCTGCTCTGTTTTCTCCACCTTCGCTTGGCTCTAANTCAACNCCATCAACACCTAACTCATTGATAGCTCTNTCCAAGCCAGCATATGCCATGTCATTAAATGAAAGGTCTCCTCGACCACCAATGTCATATACCATTCCAATACTTGCAGTTGGACCAGCTGTTGTTGTTGGTGCAGCGGTTGTAGCTGGAGATTCTAACTCTTCAGCTGGCTCCTCTGCAACTTCAACTACTTCTTCTGCTGTATCAGATCCACCACAAGCGACCATTACGAGACCGAGTACCATAAAAAGTATCAGCCATTTTGACTTCATTCGAGTCACGTCTTACTCCTTGTTCAACTAGTTGAAGGTATACAAAATACCTATACGAGATATATAGTAGACAATAATTGTTTAAGAAGACGTGTTCTTATATATCTTTTTTAGTTCAATTTGACAAAATTATGATTCTGAATCGACAAAATCTACCGGAGGTTCATCAGGTGCTTCAACAGGTTCAAATTCAAGATTTTGTTTTTCACTATCAAGGGAAACGACAATAGTTGATCCTGCCTTATATTTACCCATTAAAAGTTCTTCAGATAAAGGATCTTCTAAAAGACGTTGAATAGATCTTCTAAGTGGTCTGGCACCAAATTCTTTATCGTATCCCTCAGTTGCCAAATACTCTTTTGCTTCATCGGAAAGAACAACCTCTAAGTCAGAATTTTTTAATTGTTCATGAACTCTATCAAGCATTAAGTCAACTATCTCTTTTACTTCATCTAATGTAAGTTCGTGGAACACAATTGTTTCATCTATTCTATTTAAGAATTCTGGCTTGAAATATCTTTTTAACTCTTCTCTAACTTTAGATTTCATTTTTTCGTAATTATCAATCTCAGACAGGCTACTAAAACCAACGTTCTTAGCAATATCTTTTGTTCCAAGGTTAGAAGTCATGATGATAATTGTATTTTTGAAGTCAACAGTTCTTCCCTGAGCATCAGTTAAACGTCCATCTTCTAAAATTTGAAGAAGAGTATTAAATACGTCTGGATGCGCTTTTTCAACCTCATCAAGAAGTACTATGCTGAATGGTTTCCTACGAACTGCTTCTGTAAGTTGTCCACCTTCATCATAACCAACGTAACCTGGAGGAGAACCAATTAATCTACTAACAGTGTGTTTTTCCATATATTCAGACATGTCAATTTGAATTAATGAATCTTCATCTCCAAAAAGAAACTCTGCCAAAGCTTTTGCTGTTTCTGTTTTACCAACTCCGGAAGGTCCTAAGAATATAAATGATCCAGATGGTCGTTTCGGGTCTTTTAGACCTGATCTAGTTCTTCTAATTGCTTTAGAAACTGCTGAAATAGCTTCTTCCTGTCCAATAATTCTTTTATGTAATTCATTTTCCATTTCCAGCAATCTAGCTGTTTCTTCTTGTGTTAATCTGTGTACCGGAATACCAGTCCACTGAGCTAAGACTTCAGCTATTTCTTCTTCATCGATAACCATCTCTATTTCAGAAACTTCACTTGGGTTGCTACCAGAAACCTCGTCTAGAAGAAGTTTTTCTTGATCTCTAATTTGTGCTGCTTTCTCGTAAAGTTGTGACTGTACAGCATCAATTTTTTGTTCTCTTAAGTTCTTAAGTTTGTCAGCTGCTTCTTGTTTTTCAGGCTCCAAAGGCTTTTTATAAACTCTCATTCGGCTACCAGCTTCATCAATTAAATCTATTGCTTTATCAGGTAAAAATCTATCTGAAATATACCTGTCTGCCATATTTACAGCTGAAGCTATAGCTTGGTCTGTAAATCGAACACCGTGGTGAACTTCATATCTGTCTTTCAGTCCATCAAGAATCTCAATTGCATCAGAGAGCTTAGGTTCGTCAACTTGTACAGATTGAAATCTTCTTTCTAAAGCTGCATCTTTTTCAAAATGCTTTCTGAATTCTTCAAGTGTTGTTGCGCCAATAGTTTGTAGCTCTCCTCTAGCTAACATTGGTTTTAGTATTGATGCAGCATCAATTGCACCTTCTGCAGCTCCAGCACCAACAAGAGTGTGGATTTCATCAATAAAAAGTACGATGTCACCTCTAGTTTTTATTTCTTTTAAAACTTTTTTAAGTCTTTCTTCAAAATCTCCTCGATATCTAGAACCAGCTACTAAAGCAGATAGGTCTAAGGTATAAATTTGTTTTCCTTCAAGAGTTACAGGTACATCACCTGAAACAATTTTTTGAGCTAGTCCTTCAACGATTGCAGTTTTTCCAACTCCTGGCTCTCCAATCAAAACNGGATTATTTTTTGTTCTACGTGAAAGGATTTGCATAACTCTTTCGATTTCAGTAGTACGTCCAATAACAGGATCGAGCTTTCCTTCTTTTGCCATTCTGGTTAAGTTTCTACCAAACTGATCTAAGATAGCAGAACCGGTACTTGATCCTGGTCTCTCTCTACCACCAGTTGATGCTGACTGCTGTTTTTTACTTTCACCTGATGAGGAAATTAATTTAATTACAGTTTGTCTTACCTGCGAAAGCTCTGCTCCAAGCTTTTTAAGTACCTGTGCAGCTACACCTTCACCTTCTCTAATAAGACCCAAAAGAATATGTTCTGTGCCTATATAGTTGTGGCCTAATTGTAAAGCTTCTCTCAATGAAAGTTCTAAAACTTTTTTTGCGCGAGGTGTAAATGGAATATGTCCACTCGGAGACTGCTGCCCTTCGCCAATAATTTCTACAACTTCTGACCTCACACTATCTATGTTGATGTTAAGTTCGTCAAGGGCCTTTGCAGCATGTCCTTCTCCTTCTTGAATTAAGCCAAGAAGGATGTGCTCGGTACCAATATAATTGTGATTTAATCTTCTTGCTTCTTCTTGGGCAAGAACGACTACTCTTCTGGCACGATCTGTAAATCTTTCAAACATGTTCTCATATTAATAACTATCCGTTTATACACTTAAATGAAAATTACAAGTATTTATACATTTCACGTATTCTTTAACTATGGAAAGTAAAGAAATACAAAAAATCATTCCATTTGACGATTTGTGGGAAAATTTGGACGAAGTAGAAGAACGGCTAATTGATGTTTCTAGTTCAAACGATGCATACCTATCTTCAATCTCACAATACTTAATAAAAGCTGGTGGAAAAAGATTTAGACCCATAATTTCTCTTCTTTCGGGAAAATTTGGAGACGAAAAAAACTATATTAACAAAATTATAGATGCAGGTGTTGCAGTTGAGTTGATTCATATTGGAAGCCTTTATCATGATGACGTAATGGACAATGCTACAACACGAAGGGGTGTTGAAAGCTCAAATTCAAAATGGAATTCTAATTTATCTATATTGGCTGGAGACTATCTCTTAGCAAGATCATCTGAGTTAGCTGCCAAAAATTTAGGACTAGAGTCTGTGAAATTACTAGCTTCAACTTATGCAGAATTAGTAGAAGGACAAACTAAAGAATTAAATCTTTCATTTAACTTAGATCATGGCGTTGAGGACTACCTAAAAGTTATCGAAGGCAAAACAGCTAGTTTAATAAGAACAAGTGCAAGACTTGGTGCAATTGCAAGTAATGCAGATATAGAAATTATTGATGCTTTAAGTGAATGGGGTTGGAACTGTGGAATTATATTTCAAATATCTGACGATATTTTAGATTTAACTTCAGATGAGAAAACTCTAGGAAAACCATCTGGAAATGATATCTTGGAAGGAACCTATACTCTTCCAGTCTTGATTGCATTAGAAATGAATCGTGGAAAATATGAAGATATTTTAAAATCAATACAAAACGAGGAAGTTGAAATTAATTCTATAATTAATGAATTTACAACTGATGAAATAATTAGTAACTCTAAAGATATAATTAATGACTACTTTAGTAAAAGCATTGAGTCAATATTTGAACTAAAAAACCATTCGTTATTTCCAGTTTTAGAGAATATAAACAATTATTTAATTAATAGAACGAATTAATTCTCTGGTTTTAAATGAGGAAAAGCAATTACCTCTCTTATTGAATCATTGTTTGTAATCATCATTACAAACCTATCTACACCAAAGCCTAATCCTCCAGTAGGAGGAAGTCCGAACTCTAAAGCTTCAATGTAATCACTATCTTCAACATGAGCTTCTTCATCGCCTTCAGCTTTTTTTTCTGCTTGGCTTTTCAATCTGTTTTCTTGGTCAACAGGATCAATCAATTCTGAAAATCCATTTGCTAATTCACTACCAAATGCAAAAAGTTCGAATCTCTCAGTGATCCCCTCTTTCTCATCACTTTCTCTAGCAAAAGGAGATACTTCTTTGGGATAATCAGTAACAAACACTGGGTCTACAATATCATGCTCAATATAATTTTCAAAAATGTCAAAAACAAGCTCTCCAACTGTGGTTGATTCAGATTCAATTTGATATTTTGACTCTAATAATGCCTTAACCTCATCAAGGTTTGAATCATGTGATACGTTTATTTCAAACTTATCATTAACCAATTCAAACATACTTTTTCTATCCCAAGGAAAACTAAAATCAGCAACTTTTTCATTGAATTCAATGCTTTTATCTACTTTTAAATTTTCAAGTACATATTGGCACATATTTTCAACCATATCCATGACTCCATTGACGTCTGTATATGCTTCATAACTTTCCATCATCGTGAATTCTGGTGAATGTGTTTGGTCAACTCCTTCATTTCGAAATACTTTTCCAAGCTCAAATACTTTTTCAAAACCTCCAATTATTAATCTCTTGAGATAAAGTTCAGGAGCAATTCGTAAATACATATCTATNTTCATTGCATTGTGGTGGGTAGAAAAGGGTCTTGCTATTGCTCCACCTGCTTTTGGCTGGAGTGTTGGTGTTTCAACTTCAGTAAAACCCTCTGATGTCATGAATTCTCTGATTAACTTTAAAATATTAAATCTTGTTGAAATTGTATTCTTTGCATCTTCATTTACTACAAAGTCAAGATATCTTTGTCTAAATCTAGTTTCTTTGTCTTTAAGTCCATGCCATTTCTCAGGAAAATTTCTAAATGATTTTGTAAGTAATGAAAGATTACTTATGTATATTGATAGTTCTCCTTTTTTGGTTTTCATTATTATTCCAGAAACTCCAACAATATCTCCTACATCAAGATTTTGAAGATAATCAATTAGCTCTTCTGAAANGTCTTTGTCTGAATAAACTAACTGAATTTTTCCAGTTTCATCTTTAAGATCAATAAATGTTAATTTTCCAAAGGATCTAATGCTTAAAATTCTTCCCCTTACTGAAGCATTTATATCTGTCTTAAAACCATTTTCTATATCTTTATGTTCTCTGTGTAGGAAATCTATAGGAGTAGAATTTTTAAAACTTGTTTGGAATGACTCAAGTTTACTATCTTTTATTTTTTGCTCTTTTTCTTTTCTTAAAGAGTAAATTTCATTCTCTGATTTAGATAAGTCACTCACAACTACAGCTTAATTATTTAATTTAAATATTTCTTCAAGACCAACTAATGTTAGGTTTTCTATATATTCAACATTAACATTCAGAATCGGTTGNACCACTTTACTTAATCCACCAGTTAAGATAATTTTTGGTTCAATATCTATTTCTAATATTATCTTTTCGACCATTGAATCAATCATTGAAGCATGCCCCATAATTAATCCGCTTTGTATAGCTTCGTATGTGTTTTTTCCAATAACTTTGTTTGGAGTATCAAGTTCGACCGATTTTAGTGATGCTGTTTTTAAAGTTAATGCATCAAGACTTATTTTGATTCCAGGAGCTATAGATCCTCCAAGATATTCCTTATTTTTACTGACTACATCAAAAGTTGTAGCTGTACCAAGATCAATTACCACAGTATCAGTTTCAGTTATGAGATATCCTGCTACTGAATTAGCAATCCTATCTGGACCAAGTTCTTTTGGGTTGTCGATATTAACTTTTAATCCAGTCTTAATTCCAGGACCAACAATAACTGGTTCTAAATTTAAATATTTACGAATAGCTTCACTAAAGCTATTCGTAGCCTGTGGGACAACAGAGCAAATGATAGCGCCTTCAATATCTTTCTTAACTTCACTTTTAATTTGAAAAGTTGAATTAAAAAGAGCTAATAATTCGTCTGGTGTATTTGTGTCTCTCGTTGTAAATCTGTAGGAATCCCAATTATCTTTACTTCCTATCCCTACTGTGGTTTCTGTATTGCCAATATCTACAGCAATTATGTTCCTCATTGTATTACCTCCATATTGTCAATTAATCGAATTCCTTCTACATAAGCAGCAGTAATTAACAATAATTTCTCCTGATTTTTATCTGGTGTTTCAAAATATTTTGGGTCTACAAAATTTAAATAATCATACTCAATATCATTTTCATTGAATAATTCTTTGCCAAAAGCTTCAGCTTGTCGAATGTCTTGATTTTGAAAGAAGTGTTCTTTTGTATTCTTGAGAATTTGAAAAATATTCCTAGCAATATTAATACCGCTTTTAGATAGTAAACGATTTCTACTACTCATAGCTAATCCATATTCATCTCTAATTATTTCTGCTTCTATTATTTTTAAATTATTGCTTTTATTAGCAAAAAATTCTTTAACTAGATAAAGTTGTTGAGCGTCTTTTTTTCCAAAAACTGCTGATGTTGGGTTTACTAATTCAAACAACCTGTTGACAACAGTTAAGACCCCGTCAAAATGACCTGGCCTGTGAGCGCCTTCAAACAAACTTCCTTTTTCTCCAGATTTTATTCCATCTAGTTCTACAAAATCTTTTGGGTAAATGTAATTTTCATCTGGTACGAATATATAATCAACTTCCTCTTTTCTTAAGAGTTCTATATCTTTATCAAGGTCAATCGGATAATTATCGTAATCACTTTCATCATTAAATTGCCTTTTATTAACAAAGATCGAAACAATTGTTTTGCCATTTGTAGACTGCTTTCCAAGTTTAACTAATGACAAATGTCCTTTATGCAATGCTCCCATTGTTGGAATAAAACATTTCTCTTCAAGAAATATTTTTTTATCGATTTCATTTATTATTCTTGTCATATCGTGCCCTAAATATGGTGCCCGTACTTACAAATTTATATTACCTACTCTTTTAACTTTTTGACCATTAATTTTATATTCAGATTTATTCAACTCTAGCTCTAAAACTTCATATAAAGGCTCTATTACAAATAATCTATTTTTCCAGTCATAATGTGGAATAGTCAGGTTATCTTGATTAACTTCGTAATTGTTAAAAAATATGATGTCTATGTCAATTAATCTAGGTCCATATCTAAATGTGGATTCTCTCCCCATATCATTTTCTATTATCTTTATGCTTTCCAGCAATTGGTCTGGAGACCCTTTGTAATCAACTTCCAAAATCATATTTAAAAAACTATTTTGGTTTTCAAAAAGTAATGGTTCTGTTTCATAAATAGAAGAAGATTTAACAATTTTCATTTTTTTAGAAAGTTTCACTATTGCTTTAGTAAGGTTGTCAGCTCTATCTCCGATATTTGAACCTAAAGAAAGATAAATACTATTTAAATTTTTCACTGTAAGTAACTGATAAATTATTTGTTTTTTCTTTCAAAATAGTATCTGGTTTATGAACTGTCACAATGATTTCAAATATTTTTACATTACTTTCGGAATTATATTTTTTATAAATTTCTTGGGTAATTTTTTTTGATAATGTCTCGATGAGGTTAAAGCTTTCAGTTTTGACAATTCCAATTACATCATCCACTACGTTTTCATAGTTAATTGTGTCATATATTTCATCACCTTGAAAAGTATCTATAGTAATTTTTACATCTACAAGGAATTTTTGATCACTTGACTTTTCAATTTCGTAGATTCCGTGTTTTCCTGATGTTTTGATCCCAAGAATATTTATGTCATATGACATTTTTTAAGTATTTGGAATAAGGGCAATAGCCTTTGGAGATAGTGGCTTCTCTAATATCTTTTCTAATATTGTTCTAGCTAAAATTGGATCGTCTAAAAGTTCAGAATAAATTAAATATCCAGCAAGTATACCTGGCACCTCTTCATCTAAGTACTCTCTGTGTATTAGAAGCTTTCTTTCTTTGTCTGATAGTGCTTCTTTTATTGCCTCAAATATTATATTTAATGACTCCTTAGGGACATCATCTGCAAGAGGATAGTGGTAAGTCCTGAATCCTACCTCTTGATAGTTCTTTAAATTGAAATCTGAGTCTAACAAAGAGAAAATTGCATTTATTCCTTGACTCTTAATCCACTGGATTTCTTCTTCTCTTCTAATTTTCCTTGGTGTTAATCCACCACCACCNATACATTCAGAAACTGCTAGTTTTCCTTCAATAATCCAGTTAAAGTCATTTGGTTTTAAACCAGCCATATTTCCTTTCTGTAAACACAATAATAGCTTACACTAATTACTAATTTGTTAGATGCATTCTCACTAGTGAAACCCCAGAATCAACGCAGTGTTTAAATAAATCAGAATTTGACATTGGAATATTTTTAATAAATTTCTTTTTTGAATACCCAACAATCAAGGGAAAGTTGTCTTTAAGTTCTTTGATATTAAGCAATAAATCAACAGAGTCAGATAAATTTTTACCAAACCCTAAACCTGGATCAATTGCGATTTGTTCTTCCCTAACTCCCAAACTTATTAGTGATTTTATTTTTGAATTTAGGTGTTCCTTTACTTCCTTCACGACATCTTTATAAATCATTTTATGATGCAAAGATTCTGATTTAGGATGTCTATGAACTAAGATGATTTTTGATTTTGAATCAACGGCTAATCGAATCATTTCTTCTTTCATGAAGCCACTTACATCATTGATTATTTCAAAGTTATTTTCAACTGCATGTTTTGTAACAATTGGATTAAATGAATCAATTGAAAATGAAAATTTATTTTGATTTATATTTATAAAATAATTTAACCTTTTAATCTCCTCTTCAGTTGTAACACTATCAAATCCTGGTTTTGTTGAAGCACAACCAACATCAATAAAATTGATATTTTTTTGTTTTGCTGAATTCAATAACTTATTTAATTTAGCGTCCTTATTAAATACACCATCACCTGAAAATGAATCATTAGATAAATTTATAATTCCTAATATTTTTGAATTATCTAAAGATAATGCACGATTCCAATTGGACAATTTCTAAAAATTTAATATGGCTTCATTACGAAGCGTGTGGTCGATTTCGTAGATTCCAGTACTGTAAGTTGTTTCAAATTCAGTTTGGGAATTTTCAATATTTAACAAACTTGAACACATGTGATTTGCACTTATTTTTACCATTACTCCTTTAGGATCAAGTGCATTTTGGATTTCAATTGCTATATTTTTTGTTAGAGTTTCCTGCAAAGTTAAATTATTTGAAAGTATATTTACGAGTTCACTAAATTTAGAAACTCCCGCTATTTTGCTATTTGGATAAACAGCTATATTGACCAAGCCTGTAAAAGGAAGTAAGTGATGCTCACATAAGCTAACAAAATTTATTCCTTTTAAGTAGATAGGTTGATTATGTTCTACGTTGTCAAGATTAGTTAAAATTTCAGATGGTAAGTGTGATTTGTGTAATTTTAACTCTATTTGCTCAAGAAACTTTTTGGAAAGTTTCATTATTTCCTCTTCTGATTTGTCAGTCTTTGTTTTTAAAAATTCGAAAAGAGCAATCTCAATATTGCTCTTAGTTTCATTTATAGAACTCATTAAGCAAGCCTTAGGCTTTTTCCAGAACCGGTTATTTTAACTTTTGCAATAGTTTTAAAAATATCTGCTACTTCGTCTTTGTTTAATGTCTCTTTTTCCATTAACTGTTTGACCATTGCATCCATTTGTTTCTTAAATTTCTTCANAATCTTTCCAGCAATTACATGTGCATCGTTTAACAAATTTCTTACTTCGTCGTCAATAGAAGAAGCTATTTCATCGGAGTAATCTTGTTGTCTTCCGTAATCTCTTCCTAGAAATACTTCATTAGATCCTTTTCCGTAAAGCATTGGCCCTAGCTTTTCACTCATCCCAAATTCCATAACCATTCTTCTTGCAATGTCTGTAGCTTTTTCTATGTCGTTTGAAGCACCTGTTGTAGGATCAGCAAAAATTAATTCTTCTGCCACTCGACCTCCCATCAACATTGCAAGCCTATCTTTAAGCTCAGCTTTGGATGAAAGATACTTTTCACTATCAGGAAGTGCTTGAGTATAACCTAAAGCTCGACCACGGGGAATAATGGTAACTTTGTGGATAGGATCAGCATTAGGAAGAGCCCATCCAACTAAGGCATGGCCTGTTTCATGATAAGCGATAATTAATTTTTCTTCTTCGGTCATTATTTGGCTTTTCTTTTCTGGACCAGCCATGACCCTATCTATGGAATTTTCAATATCTGCAATACCAATCGTTTTTTTATTTTTTCTTGCTGCTAATAAAGCTGCTTCATTTAATAAATTTGCTAGATCGGCTCCAGTAAAACCGGGTGTTTGTTTTGCTAATGTTTCAAAATTGACATTTTTTGCTAATGGCTTATCTTTTGCATGAACTTTAAGTATTTGTGTTCTTCCAGATAAATCTGGCCTACCAACAATGACTTGTCTATCAAATCTACCGGGCCTTAGAAGTGCAGGGTCTAAAACATCTGGTCTATTAGTCGCAGCCATAAGGATTACGCCCTGATTTGCTTCAAACCCATCCATCTCAACTAAAAGTTGGTTTAATGTTTGCTCCCGCTCATCATGACCTCCGCCTAAACCAGCCCCTCTCATTCTTCCAACTGCGTCAATTTCATCGATAAAAATTATTGCTGGAGATGCTTCTTTAGCTTTTTTAAATAGATCTCTAACTCTACTTGCTCCAACTCCGACAAACATTTCGACAAAATCTGATCCTGAAATACTAAAGAATGGAACTCCTGCCTCTCCTGCTACTGCTTTTGCTAAAAGAGTTTTTCCGGTTCCCGGTGGTCCAACAAGTAGAACTCCTTTTGGAATCTTTGCACCTAATTTATTAAATTTTTCTGGAGACTTTAGGAATTCTTTAATCTCTTCAAGTTCTTCTTTCGCTTCTTCTACACCAGCGACATCTTTAAAAGTTACTTTTGGAGATTCTTCATCTAGTTCTTTTGCCTTTGATTTTCCAAATTGCATTATTTGATTTCCGTTTGATCTAACCTGGGAAAACATATAAAACATGAAAGCAGCTAAGAATAGCCAAGGTAAAAATGCAAAAAAGTAGTCCTGAAATCCTGCAGGTTCTGTGTCTGTATTTAAAATAATATCTTGATCTACAAGGAGTTGAAAGACTTCTCCTTCAAAACCTTCTGGATACTCTGTTTGATAAATTGTGTCATCATTATTTAATTTAAATTCAACAAGATTGGACTGTTCTTTTATAGTTGCTTCAGATACATTTCCAGACTGTATGTCATTTTTAAATATTGTGAAAGATTTACTTTCTGGTGAGTTTACAGTTGAATTATATTGCTGTACTCCAAAAAATATTAAAAGACCAAGCCCAACATAGAGAAGAAAAGACCTGTTATTACTTTTGTTTTCTTTTTTATTTTCCATCTTCTTAATTTAATACTGTTGAGTTTAAAAGCAATAGTGAGATTTATGACAAAACGCCAAGGTAAGGGAGTTCTCTATATTTTCCTTCGTAATCGAGACCATATCCAACAACAAATTCTGGTCCTATCTCAAATCCTGAATATTTTATGTCTACTGGTTCAGTTGCAACATCTTTTTTTATAAACATACACAATATTTCAATGGTTTTTGGGTTTCTAGATTCAAGCAAATTTTTTAAGTGAGATATAGTCAAACCTGTATCAAAAATATCTTCAACAATTAATATATTTTTTCCAGTTATATCTATATCTAAATCCTTATCAATTTTTATTTGACCAGTAGATTTTGTTCCTTCATAAGATTGGATGCTCATAAATTCGAATGTTACATCTACATTGAGCTGCTTTGCTAAGTCGCTGATCACAATAAACGCACCTTTTAGGATTCCAACTATTACAAGTTCTTCTCCCGAGTAGTCTTTGTTGATTCTTTCAGCTAGTTCTTTAACTTTTTGTTCAATTTCATCTTGTTCAATTAGGACTTTAGATACTTTCAAAATTGCTCTTTTCTATTGAAGTTGTAATTATATGTTTGTTGTTTTCTGAATCAAAATCTTTTACTAAATCACTTTTTCTAACCCCTGGAATCCATATGACTTCATTTGCAATTTTTGCAATAGGCCAAACTTCTCTGAGAGGTTCTTTAACTCCAAAAGACCTCAATACCTCAGATACTTTCTGTGATGAACCATTAATTGAAATCTTGTCACCACTAGAGATTGAGGATAGATTGAAATTTTCCACGAAATTTTGCGGTACTCCAAGTTTCCAGTTGTTTGAATAATTACATTTTGTAGCTTGTTGAAAATTAAAATAACCGAAAGTCATATCTTTATCAGAATTTAATTTCCACATTTCTTTTTCAATAAATACAACTAAACCAGATTGATTAGAAACCACCCAGTTTTTGTGATAACTTACATGGCTTCCACTAGTAATTGATGAAAATATTTTTTTCAAATCATCTCCTTGGAGGCCACTTTGTCCAATAGATGAAGAGATTAAAGAAATTAAGTAATTTGATCTTGAATCATTTTCCTGAATAAGTAAAAGCGGTACCTCAAAATATCCTTTTGCAAACTTAATAAATTTTCTTACTTCTACTTTATTTTCAAGCAGCACCTCTATTTCCAAAATTAAATTGAAAATTTTTTTATTTATCTCTCCTGGAAATCTTTCATCTACTTCTGGTATTAGTTGGTTTCTAATCCAATTTCTAGAAATTTCATTATTTTGGTTTGTAGTATCTTCAGTAAATGCAATATTATTTTTTATTGCATAATCTTGGATCTCAGACTTCTTTGTATTTATTAATGGTCTTAATAAATTTTCATTTTCAGCTTTGATTGATGTTAGCCCTTTTAGCCTGGTGCCCCTAAATAGATTAATCAAAAAAGTTTCAACTTTATCATCTTTATGATGACCTGTTACTAATATTTCATTTTTTTTAAGATTATCAAATAATAGACCGTACCTTTTTTCTCTCATTTTTGTTTCGGAGGCGTTTTCTTCTAAATCTGTAATTATATTTTCATGGCTTGTTTCAAGATTTTTTGCAATTTCTTCAGCAGATTTTTGTAATAAACTAGAGTCTTTCTGATTATGATTAACAAAAATTGTTCTATAAGACAGATTTAGTTCNTTAAAGATTGAAGCTAATACCGCACTATCAACACCTCCGCTAAGTGCTAAAACATATTCATTGTTCTTATTAACTAATTTGAGTATCTTATTTTTAATATCTGTCATAAAGAAAAAGTTTTTTTATTTCTCTATAACCTTATATCTTTTTCGAGTTACTTGTCTGAAATATTGAATAACGTTTCCAAGAATTACTAATGTTGCTATAGCAACAGTTGTTGGAATTAAAAATCTGTAGGTCCATGCTACATCTTCAATTTGCTCTGGTGGCTCTTCAACCACGATCGCTGGAGTTGGTACTTCTCCTTCAGTATGGTCGTCTGCAATTACAATTCCTGCAGGAGAGAACAAAATTAATAAACCCAAAATTAAAAGAAACTTTTTCACAATATGAGACTACTAAAAGAAATTAGAAATAAGAAGAATTTAATGATTTTTATTTACCGATTGCTAAATGTTTAATCTGTATTTTTCAGAAAATTTAATCAACTTAGTTTGATTTATGTCTTTTACTTTGTAGTCTTCAATGTCTTTTGGAACATTCACAGATTTTTTTAGTGTTGTTAGTTCTTTAAATAGTTTTAAAAGTTCAAAATTGTTAGATATAGTTTCAGCATGCCTCTCACCACCTCTAACTGTCTTTTTCCAATTGTCTACATCATTTAAAATTAAATCAATATTTTCATATTTTTGAAGAAGCAAAGCTGCAGTCTTTTGACCTATTCCCTTCATTCCTGGAATTCCATCAGAACTATCTCCTGTAAGAGCAAGAAAATCCGGTATTTGATTTGGCAAGATACCAAATTTTTCTTTTACTCCTTTATCGTTTGTAAAAGTTTTATACCTAGTTGAATACATTACAACTTCATCTCCTTTTACACATTGCATTAAATCTTTATCTAATGATCCAATTATGATCTTTATATTTTTGTCACTAAATTGTTCACATACCGATGCAATTCCATCATCAGCTTCATATTTCTTCATAGACAAAAGGGTTATTCCAAGTAATTTTGTTACTTCCTCTGCTAGAGGAAATTGATTAAGAATATCCGGATCAATATCGTTACTGGATTTATAACCGTCATAAAGCTCATTACGAAATGACTCAACTGTTGAATCAAAAGATACGCACAAATATTTATATTGTTTTTTTAAGGAGTTGAGGTGAGTTATATATCCCTTTAATGCTCCAACTTCAGTTCCACCTGGTGAAATTCTACTTGGGTAACCAAAATGCGACCTAAATAATTCATATGTACCATCAACAATATATAGCTCCATATTTTGATTTTACTTCATGAAAATAAATCGTGGAAAGCAAAAATCCCGATTGATCTTGCGACCCTTCGGGATTTTCTGTTCTATCTTCTTTTCTATCTTTCGATTTCTTTTCCGATAGTGTTCTATAAATATACGTTAGTTTTTGTTCTTATGCAAGATATTTAC
>FUFK010064615.1_pt1 | contig 49800 bp, 69 predicted proteins | sample 1021851 | NCBI WGS metagenome assembly FUFK01 (sample SAMEA51879418, study PRJEB19060) | metagenome | reverse complement strand
GCACAAGGTATTGGCACACTTGGTTTACAGGGTGCAAGCACACTTGGACAACTTGGTGTACAAAGGGCCGGTATAGGTGAGTTAGCGCAAGGAGCAGCATTAAAAGACATACAAACACAGTTTCAATTAGGTCAGCAGCAACAAAAACAGCAGCAGGCTGAGTTGGAGGCAAAACGAAAGAGTGATCTTGCACAGCTTTATGAGCCTTATCAGCGACTTGGTTTCTTGTCTGACATATATAGAGGAGCACCAACGTCACAAATGACACTCTCTCAAGTACAACGACCTGATGTGTCTCCGGCCCAACAGTTGTTTGGCTTAGGTGTTGCCGGTCTATCGGCCTATGGTGGGGCTAAACAAGCGGGGTTATTCGGATGACATCTTATTTAAGACCGGGTTTAAATCCTTTTGGTTTTCCAAGACCTTCCAGTAATCCTTTTGGTGGATTTGGGGGCATGGGGCAACAGTTTGGTGGAGGCATAGGTCCTTTAGCACCGCTTGGTAAAGCAATCAGCCGACAATTAAATGTTAAACGGCAGCCAGAAATTCAAGAATTTATGGGAGAGGTAAAGGATATGGCAAACCAAAGATTTGAAATCGATCTTGGCGCGGTAGGTCGGCGTCCTATGTTCAATAATCAAATAGCTAGACCGGCGGTTATAGATTTGATGGAGCAGCAGAAGTTAACTTTAGACACTGCACAAGAACCTGTAACAACATCTGAGGAGGTACAAGGATATGAAAAGGGAGGCGCAGCGTTTCCTGATCTTAGCGGTGACGGCAAGATAACACAGAAAGATATACTTATAGGGCGTGGTGTTGAGCTTAAAGAATACGGTGGTCCAATAGGTATGCAGATGGGCGGTGATCCGATGATGGCGGCAGGTATGCCAATGCCACCTCAACCCGCTCCACCCATGCCTGCACCAGAACAACCACCCATGCCTATGGAAGATCAACTTGATCCAAACGTAGTGCAGAACGCTCTAGCACAGGCGGCCGGTGGTATTGGTGATTTAGATGAGGCACAGAACTACGAACAGGTAATGAATACAATGCGTGGCGATCAGGCAACAGTAGAAGAAAGACGGCAAGAACTAGCGGGAGTTGTCGGACCCGGTGACGCGAACCAGACACCAGAGTCCGTGTTGACCTTAGTACAGCCCGTTATGATGTTAGCTAATGTTGATCAGGGTATTGGTGAGCTTGCACAGCAGGAGATGACACAACCTATGGAAGGGCCGATGGCCGGGGGCATAATGTCCACGGTTCCCGAACCCCCGATGATGGAGGCCGGCGGGACTGCTCCCGTAAATTTTAAGAAAGGCGGTGAAGTCCGCCCTGTAGAATACTTCAGCCCCTTAAATTCAAACAGAATAGCGGGTGGCGGAAACCAATTCTCGTTTAATCCGGCGTTTCCTTACATNCCTACAGGCGATTCTCCNGTAAATCTTCTTCGTGTGACGGGNTTATTAGGTCAGTCTGGCGATGAGGATGCTGAAAATAAGGTTAATAATGCTTTAAATGCAGAGAGCAAAAATCCGGGCACAGGAAAAAGTAGATTAAATCAGCTTTTTGAAAGTCAGTTAGACCTATATCGCAAAGTAGGATTAGGTGATGTTGCTGAACGACAAGCTATGGCAGAGCAACAAAAGCGTATGACCAAAGCGCAGATGTTGTTTGATATTGCTACTACTGCACTAGCGTTTGCTGCTCCTATGGAAGGAGAGCGTCCCGGATTAAGTCCTGCGGAGAGATTAGCTATGGCAGCACGGTCTACGCAGCTACCAGAAAAGATTGGTGCAAGAGCACAAGCACAGCTTCAACTAGAGAAAGAGGCACAAAAAGAAGAAAGAGCTATAGAACTAGCAGCACTACAGTCTGCCGAAACTAAGCTTGCAGCGGAAAAAGCAGCGGCTGAGGCCCGTGCATTAGCAGAATTAAAAAATAAAACAAAAACAACCAAACCAATGTATTATGAAGATAAAACGGGGAAGAAAACGTTTTTTGATGGTAATACGCAGTACGGAACTTTTTCTAAACTTCAAATTGAGCAGGGTGGAGCCATTTTTGATGTCGGCACAAAGCCAACCACCAAATCAACTTCAAATTTTGTCTCGCTACAAACCCCTCAAGGTAAGAGGTCGCGTCTTTTTGATTTAAACAATGCAACCGATTTAGCCGCTTTTAGGGAGTTTGAAAAAAATAACCCCGGATCTGAACCATTAAAGATCGCAACAGCTACGGCTCCCGTGGATTTATTAGAACAAGCAGCGAAAAAGTTTGGGTTTACTTCAACCGAAGAGTTACAAAACTATAAACAACAAAACCCTGATGGTTATCAAGCTCTCATGGGAGATCCAAACGTCATTACAAATAAAGATTACTTTACTAAATTTGGACTTACTATTGAGCAATTTAAGCTTCTTGATGACAAAGTTAAAAGAAGACTTACAGAAGTTGATCCAGAGACAGAAGTTCGTGTCGTGGATAATCAGATTATTGATATTACCGATATTAAAAATCCAAAAGTAGTTTTTGGAACAAAATCTCTTAAAACCACGACAATCAAAGGACAACTGATTGACTTTACAGATCCCGATAATGTTAGAGTTCTCTTTAGTGATCCAGATGTTAAGACCACGACTGTCAATGGTGAGGTGGTAGATATAACAGACCCTGCTAATCCAAAAGTTATTTTTGGACAAAAAGATCGAAAGACCTTAACGCTAAAAGGAGAGGTCATAGACATAACGAATCCTGACGATGTAAAAGTAATCTACGGAAACAAAGATAAAGTTCTAAAAATTGTTAAAGGTCAACTTGTTGAAGTCCCAGAACAAGGTGACCCAATTCCAATATTTGGTGAAAGAACACCTTTAACAGGGACTTTTGATAACATTCTTCTTGAAGACGGCACAATGATGATTGTTAAAAAGGTAGGCGAAGACTTATATGGTCCAGATGGCAACAAAATTGATTTAGCCTCAGGGCCTTTTAAAAACGCAAAGCTTATCAGTAAAGATACTGCTTTTGATGTTGGAACAAAGGCGAAGAGTCAAGCAAAATATAAGAGAGAGTTAGACATATTAACTGGGAAAATTGCAGATACTGAACTAAGAAATCAAATTTTAAATCCTGAAGGAAACTTAGCGGCACAATTACCAACGGATCAACAAGAACGTGCACGACTTAGTAACATAACCTTTAACGCACTAAAGTCGGCACGAGAGGGTGTGGGCTTTTGGAATAAAATCAAACAAGCCTCCAGTGAAGTTATTGGCGGTGTNATTCCTGCCCTTTCTGATTTATTTAAAGGAAGTGTTGAGGCAGGTAATTTTATTGATTCGGTAAATGTGCTAACTCGAGTTGCCTTAGCCAACAGCCCAAGGTTTGCAGAGGGTGAACAAGAAAGATTAGGACGATTATTACCTAGCACCGATAAATTATTTACAAATCCTGAAAACGCCGTGCGAAAATTAATTGGTATCAAAAAACTTTTGAGGCAAGAAAAACAGAATGTTTTAACAATACTTGCTAACTCATCAGATGATAATATTAGAAGAAGAAGTGAGGAACAAAAATACAATATTGATTCTGCCTTAAAGTTGTTAGAGACTATTCCAGACGTTGGTTTTATAAATGATGAAGATTTTGAAGAAACAATGAATATAATCAAAGAACGAATGAGACAACGACAAGGAACGAGTGATTAATGGCTGAAGACAACACTGATATTGGAGGAGAGGCTCAAGAAGCCGTTAGTCCCTTTAAATTCATTGAGTTTACGAAAGAAGATGTGTCTTTAGCTTTTGAAAGACATGGGGCGGATACTGAAGAATTTTTGGCTAGAATGACTTCTGACATTTTAAACAACACGCCTAGTTTTCAGGGTAAAGCTCGCTACGAAGATTTTTTATCAGGTAAAGCCTTAATACTTAACGATCCTAATTTACAAACCTCAGACCAAGGAATCCAATATGGGACACCTTTAACTAACGATCAAATTTTACGAACATTTTCTACTTTAAAAGGTTTAGGTGAAGATGGAGCACCTACAAGCCTTGATGCTTTCCTTAGCGGTTTAACTCGGGGCACTACCTCTGCGGGAACAGGTCTTGCCACTGCAAAACTTTTTGCGGAGGCTGCTCCGCCTTTCATACCGGCTCTAGGTAAATTTGGTGTGTTATCAAAACCCGTAGCGGGTGTAGGGGGTTTTATAACAGGAACTATCTTTGGTGACAAATTTTTAGGGAAGCCACTTGCAGAAAATGTATTTGGAACGTTAGATAATTTAGATGTCGTTTTGACGCCAAAAGCTGAGAGAACATTTCGAGCTTTTGAGTCTGCCGGGCAAGTTCTTCCTTATGTATTTTTACACCCATTTATGGCACCTAAATCTAAAATTAGTACAGCACACTATCTAAAAAAATTGCCTCTCGCCAATCGAGCAAAGTCTAGTTTAACCGAAGAAGAGTTAGCAAATCCGTTAATACAAAACTATCTTGCGGGTAAAATCAGTGGCTTTCCAACACAAAGAGAGATATCGAAGCTCACTAATCAAATTTTTGCGGACGCAAAAGCAGCAGGACAGGAAATATCTCTAAAACAGGCGAAAAAACAAGCTTTAAAACAAATTCAAAAAAGTAATGTTTTTACTAGAGGTGTGATAAATTCGGTTGATTACATTGAAGATGCGTTAGTAAAAGGAGGTCAACTTTATAGAGGCTTAGGACGAAAAGGAAAAATTGGAGTTGGAATTACTGAAACAGCCGCTGTTCCTACTACAGGGTTGTTCGTAGCGGGATCAGAGGAATCTTTTCCACGCTCTGAGGGCATGAGAGTTTTGGCAGAAACAGGTGGAGCGATAGTTCCAAATATTATGCTTTTAAAGTATGCGCCAATTCTTTTAGAAAAATTACAAAAACAAGTCACAAAATTTCAAGAAAGGCGTGCTCTTAAAGATGCGGGTATGGAAAATTTGCTTGAACCTTTAGACCTTTTAGGGATCAAGCAAAGGGCTAAAACTCGAGCGATAGATGATATTTATGAAGTATTAAAAGATAATTCAGAAGATCCAGATGAACTTTTAAAACAACTAGAAAACTTAATCGTAGATCCTGTGTTTGCCGATGGTAAAATAGTTTCTTATAAGTTAAAACCAGAATTTGAACAGCTTGCGGATCAAGGTCCAGATAAAGGTAGAGCAGCAATATTTACCAGTCAGTTTGTAGATAGCGTAGGTATAGCTCAATTAGAGGGCACTGTTATGAAAAGGTCCGGCAAGGAAGGACCCTTTTCGACGCAACGGGATTCTAGTTTTATGAAAAGTATGGAAATGCAAAGAGGCATGGTTCGAGCCATGGTTGGCACAGGCGATCCTGAGCTTGTAAAATTAGCCGGTAAAATGATGCAGGAGCGTATTGGCATTTTAATCCAATCACGTTTAGAAAATGCGGTGAACGCAACAGTAAATTCTGTTAGAAAAATATATCCTGATGGTGGTCCAGAAGCCTCAGCTATGCTTGGTACGAGACTTCATAATATTATGAAAACTCAAGAAGATTTATTTAAAAGACTTGAAAAAAATGCTTGGCAAAACGTTAGTAAAAAAACAGAAATAACTACTTTTTATAGAACAGATGAAAAAGGCGAAAAATTTGAGCACAACATACCAAACATAGTAGAGCAGTGGGAGGCTGTTCTTAAAAATTCATCTGATATTGAGCGTAAAAGAATACTTAGGGTGCCTGAGTTTGCGGATATAAATGAATTTGTNAAAAGAACAAAAAGTGAATTACGTTTAGAGCGAGCGGGATTTCTGTCGGATGTTCAAAACGTCGCGCCGTATCGTAACAGGTTAGATAGTATTTTGTTGGAAATGGAGGGAGACCCAACTTTAATAGATAATTTTGAAACGGCTGTGGATTTGGCTCGAAAAAGATTTGTTGGTGGTGACGGCACGATTATTAGAGCGCCAGAAGGCACAACTCTTTTTCAGTTGCAAAACAATGCTGTTGAAGGGATACGAATTCGTAATCCCGAACAAGTGCGAGAAGTCTTAAAACCTGTCGGTTTACAAATTAATGCTCTACGAAATAGAATACAACTGTTAGAGGCCTCTAATCGGGGAGAGGATAGAAATCCTCGACGTACTTTGTTAATAAATGCTCTAAAAGCGCAAGCTAATGTTTTAGCTGCTCAGGCGGGACAGCGGTCAAAAATTATAGATGCTGACGATGTTTTGGAGGGTAGCAAAGGTATTAATGCACAAGAGATTTTTGGGTTGTATTCAACCACAGGTGAACTTGCGAGAGAGTTTGGAACAGTAAAAAATAACTTTGCACGAGTAGCAAATATTATGAGAGAAGCCGCTTTGGAGGACTTAAATGGTTTACCTGCGGGTCAATTAGGAAATTATGATAATGCCCGAAATATATCATATGCCTATCAAAATTTTCTAAGAAAAACTTTTGCGGGAGATATTTTACAGACTAACGCAACTGGTAAATTAATTGTTGCACCTCATCTATTGACCTCNAAATTAATTACGGGCCGAACTGATGCCGTAGATTTAAGACTTGCTGAAATACAAAACGTAGGCGTGCAAATTAGAAAATACGCTAAGGAGAACGGTTATAATATTGTATCGGCTGATGAAATAGACGATGCGATTGGAACAACTAATGAGGTCCTTTCTGATATTCTTCGGTTATCTATTCGTGAAATTGAATTACCCATGGAGGCCAGAAAAGGTTTATCACCGGAACAAATAGCTTTACGTCAAGATGAGCTATTGCAACAATTTGTTACTAAAAACAAACAACTTATGGATAAATTTCCAAAGTTACAACAGATGATTGATGAGTCCGACAACGCAGGAAATTTTTTAAGAAGAGCCCTAGAAACTACAAGTAAACTAACCGAAAAAGCGAAAGCCCAAAAAGCATATACTAAATTATTAGGCGCAGAAAACCCAGAAAGAGCTGTATCCGCAGCATTTCATAGTGAAAACCCTACAGAAGAATTAAAAAGTCTTGTGACTATTCTTAAAACAAACGTGTTTAGAAAGACTACAGACCCTAGAAGAAAACGCCGTATAAGCAAAACCTTATCTGAGTTTGATTTCACTCAAAATTATAGGTTAGAGGATGCTAGAAAAGGGTTACGAACTAGTATTATGAATTTTGCTTTTACCGAAGGCGGATCTTTGTCTATTGATAATTTTAACGCAAAAGCTGTTTATAAAACTTTATTTGAGAGAGTTCCTAAAGCATCAGACGATTTAACTTTGGTTAAATTTATGGTGGACAATGATATAATTACTCAAAAAGAGGCTAACGGTCTACAACAAGGGTTAGTGCGCATTATACAAACAGAAGCTAAGAAAAATGTTCAAGACGCTATAGTAACAAATCAGACGTCCTTTTTAGGAGATTTTTATACTAAGATAGGTGGTGCGCAACTCGGAACTACAATCGGAGGTATGATGCCGGGTGCTAGAGGACCGGGGGTAGGTTTTATTGAGGCTGAAGCAGGTTCAAGATTTTTAAGACAGCTAACCCAAGAACTACCGGCTTTGCAGGAGATGGACGCTCTGGAGAAAATTCTTTTTGATCCGACTTTATTGGCATTAGCTTTGAGACAGCCGCGAAGCGCAGCAGAGAAGGCAGGTATTTTTAATGCAATTCTAAGAGGTTTAAAGACAGTTATCGGAGCCGTGCCTGCTCCGGCAGGAGTAAAAGGAATACCGCTAGGTGCTCAAGAGCTAATCGAAGAGGAAATACCGACAGAGGCGCCGGTCATCCAACAAGAAGAAAGGCCCGATGTTAGAAGTCGAGTGGCCCCAAATCTTTCTCCGCCAGTTAATCGATCGCAACAACCGGCTATGTTTAGTCAGATTACACCCTCACTAAATCCCGTGCAAAACAATGCGTCTGGTAATGCGCCTCTTAGAAAGCGCTTTGCTGCATTATTTCCAGAGGACCGTGCACTTATCGAAGGTATAGGAAGCTTACGTGGATGAGCAAAGACCCCCTAAAAGGCACTGGAAAGAAACCAAAAGGGTCAGGAAGGAGATTATATACCGATGAAAACCCAAAAGACACAGTCTCTATTAAATACGCCACTGTGGCAGATGCCAAAGCAACTGTTGCTAAGGTTAAAAGAGTTAATAAACCGTTTGCTAGGAAGATCCAAATCCTTACCGTCCTCGAACAACGAGCCAAAGTTCAAGGAAAAAACAGACAAGCCCAAATCGCGAGGGCGGCCAAAGAAGATCTCAGAGCCAAAAATAAAAAGAAAACGGGGAAGACCTAAAAAAAATGACTAAGCAGATACAAAAACAAATTAAAGAAAGTCGCAGAAGGGTTTACGAAAAGCCTCAAAAACTCATGCAAAACAGGCTAAAACTATCCGGTCTGTACTAAAAACTAAGAGAGCCAAGTCCTAGCGTCTTCACCCAANACTTGTTGCGCAAGGTTTATCTTTTCTCTGAGGGCCAGTAGTATCTTTTCATCTATGGTTTCTGGCGCTACAATATCCACATACGTGACTTTATTAGTCTGACCAATACGATGTGCCCTGTCCTCAGACTGCAAGCGTATCTCTAGGTCATAACTATTGCTGTAGTAAATGACAGTTCTCGCGGCAGTCAGGGTAATACCATATCCACCCGTTCTTGGTTGTCCCACAAAGAAGCGTAGGGGATCTTCAAGGTCTTGATAACGCTCAACAATCTCTTGACGCTCCTCTTGTGGGGTTTCACCATAATAGGTTGCGACCGCATCGGGCCCAAAGCGGTCGCGCAGGGCATTCGCTATCTGTTGGATGTCGTAGGTATATGTCGCCCAAATGATAGCTTTTCCCTGTACTTCCTCACATATATCGAGCAGTTCTTTCAAACGCCCATGTGTGAAGTTCACTGTATTACCCTCATCATCTTGTATNTGACCACAGCATATCTGTTGCAGACGCATGATCTGTGTCAGCACGCTCTGTGTCGTGGCNAGTTCGCCATTGTCAAGCTTGGTAAGGGCTAAACGTTTCATCTCCGTGTATGATCGCTTTTGCTCCTCGGACAACGGAACAAGACGGCGCACATACATTTTATCTGGTAGGTCCAGACAATCTTCTTTCAACACACGATTACTAAATGCTTCAAGCTTGTCATTGAGCTCATCTAATCGTCNGTATCCTACCACTTCATTAAAGGATCGCGGTCCCATNACACGCTTCTGNACTACAGCATAGCGGTTCTGGAACGCATAAAAACTTTGAAAGTTCAATGCCAAAGCCGACAAAAACATACATTGACTAAACAAATCCATCGGACTACGGGTCACGGGTGACCCTGTCAGGATGCGTCTGTACTTAGACATACCTTTCATCTCTAATATATTTTTTGTACGATTGGCTGTTCTATTCTTAATAGTGGTGCTTTCGTCCACTATAACTATATTCTCATCATTAGCTTCAAGAAACGTGTGTGCCGCTTGCGTGCCACGAGGCGTGGACAATGCTTCGGTGTTCATAACAAATATCTTGAGCCCATCAAACTTTTCATACACTAACGTTTTCATTTGTTTCTGAAACCACTGCGCACTGGATGGTTGCCANCGCACCATGTTGATCTTTATGTCATCGGANAGATGTGTGGGTATCTCGCCTTGNACCCAGTTATCATATACACCCTTNGGTGATATAATTAGAGCTGCGTTTATTTTNCCCTCTGTATANAGNGCCCCCATNGTGTCTATNGCNACTTTCGATTTNCCTGTACCCATCTCCATAAANAGTGCATAATACTTTGCGTCCCACGAATCACGGAGCGCTTTCATCTGATGATCGAAGGGTTTCGTTTTAAATTTATATTTTTTCATTTTTACCTCTTGACTATAAGAACATATACGCATATATATAGAATTGTCAAGACCTGAAAAGGTTTTTAATCGCGAAAGAGAAAGGACGATATATGGACATAATGAAGAAGCTTAAAGAGGACGCCAATCAAGGCTCCTTATTTTCCAAGCATACGTTAGATAATGAAGACTTATCCACGCTTACTGGATTTGCCGAAGCCATTATTAAACAAGATGCTTTTGTGAAAGATTTAGAGGAGAAACTCAAAGAAGAGAAAAAGAAGCTGTTAAAGATGACGGACGAAGACTTACCCGCATTGATGACAGAAGCTAACTCTATGGAGTTTACTTTACTAGATGGATCAAAAGTAACTATCAAGCCACAGTATGGAGCATCTATTAAGGTAGACAACCGTCCTGCGGCTTACGAATGGCTAAGGAAGCATGGACATGACGACATTATTAAAAACACCATATCTTGTCAGTTTGGACGAGGAGAAGATGAGATGGCTACACAATTCAAAGAAGCTATGGAATCCTTCACGTATGAACGACCAGACGGCAAGGAAGTATCTGTTAAGGATATGGTTACTCAAGCTGAAAAGATCGAACCCATGTCTTTACGAGGTTTTGTCAAAGAACGTGTTGAGAATGGTGATGAGTTCCCGATGGAGTTATTCGGGGCGTATGTTGGTCAACGAGCCGTTATTACTAAAGCGAAAGGAGCAAAGAATGGCTGAAGCAAGCAAGGCCGTGGCTGAAAAGAAAGCCACAGAGGTTGCCGCATTTGATTTTGCGCAACTTCAAAAAGACGCGGGAAAGGGAAACGAGAACGTCGGTAAAGACGATCTTGCCTTACCGTTTATTAAAATACTATCGGGTGTTGATCCAATGATGGACAAGCTTGATGGTAAAAAGGGTGACATATACAATAGTGTCACAGAAGCGCTATATAGCGGCAAGGAAGGCATTGTGATCGTTCCGGTAGCTTATCAGCGTGAATTTCTACGATGGGCCCCCAGAGGCCAAGGGAGCGGCGCTCCTACGGTCTACAAGACACGAGCAGAGTGTCCTGCGGTCAAGCGGTCAGAGGATGACAATAAAGAGTATTGCACCGATGGCAGTGGCGATTACATCGAGGAAACGCATCAGCACTTTGTGTTGGTCATTGGCGAGGACGGCAAAGGCGAAACTGCGCTGATACCTATGAAATCTACACAGCTTAAAAAATCACGCAAATTTAACAGCATGATTATGGCACAGTGTGACAGAGATGGGTTTGCACGGTTCGCGTATAAGTTTCGTTTCAAAACATTAGCTGAACAAAACGACAAAGGTTCATGGCATGGTTGGGAAATGCAACTTGAGGGGCCACTTCTTGATGAGGAAACTCAGAAGAAAGATCCCGCACAGTTTGCTAGAAACTTAGCGACATATGAGCAAGCTAAATCATTCTCCGAAAGTGTCCAATCGGGCAACGTTGAAGTGAAGCGTGAGAATGACGATGACAAAGATAAAATACCGTTCTAACTATGTCATCAACCGAAAAATTTGCCGCAATCTTTGACGGTCTGCAATTAGCCTACGGCACGTTTAAGATTGATAAGAAGCAATTAAATGGTAAGAGCACGGGCCGTGCCGCGATAGTTCGCGAGCCACGGTCCACAGAGCTATGGGAAGGTCATATATCAGGCAAAGGCCGTGGTATTGGTATCATACCCATAAACGAAGAAAACAAATGCGTCTGGGGGTGTATTGATGTAGATCAATATCCCCTTGACCACAAAAAGCTAATAGAACAAATACGTAAGCTAAAACTGCCTTTGGTTATCTGTCGCTCCAAATCAGGCGGAGCGCACTGTTTTCTGTTTTCCACAGAATGGATAGAAGCCAAAGATATGCAAGCCACGTTACAACAAATGTCTGCCGCGCTCGGTTACGGCGGTAGTGAGATATTTCCAAAGCAGATTAAGTTACATTTAGATCGTGACGATGTAGGTAACTTTCTGAACCTACCTTACTTCAATGCGGAAGAGGGTCTGCGGTATGCCATCAAGGACGACGGCACAAGCGCCACGCTTGACGAGTTTTTAGAACTATACGAACAGTATAAGCAAACACCTGAGCAGATAGCTAGTCTACAACTGGGAGACGCTAAAAAAGAAGAGCCTATGATGGATGGTCCGCCCTGTCTACAGATACTGGCAAGCAAGAAGATATCCGAGGGCGGTAGAAACAATGGACTATTTAACCTTGGTGTATACCTACGCAAGGCGTACCCTGACAGTTGGGAAACAGAGATACTTACCTACAATATGCAGTATCTTGATCCCCCCTTACCTCTTAGTGAAGTCAATATTGTTGCTAAACAGCTAGAACGTAAGGAGTATGCGTACAAGTGTAGCGATGCACCAATCAACGCTTACTGCAACAAAACCCTGTGTCTTACACGAAAGCATGGGGTTGGGGCGGCTGTACAGGGCGCCGTCATAGCTAATCTACGTAAATACAACTCGATACCGCCTGTGTGGTTTGTCGATGTAAACGGCGAGCCTCTGGAGATGGACACGGATGCTTTACTAAACCAAGCAATATTTCAGAGATCGTGCATGGAGCAACTAAACTTTATGCCTCGCTCTGTGTCCCGAATAATATGGGAGAACCGTATTGGTGCTTTGATGCAAGAGATGAAAGAAAACGAAAGCGCTATCATAGATGTATCACAGGACGCTAGTGTCAGCGGACAGTTCTATGACCATCTCGAGGAGTTTTGTCAGAGTATGCAACAGGCAGAAGACAAAGAAGAGATACTGCTGAAGCGCCCATGGACCGATGAAGACGAAAAGATGACGTACTTTAGACTAAAAGACTTTGATGCGCACCTGAAGCGCAACAAGTTCTTTGAATACAAAAGCCACAAGATAGCCCAACGTTTACGGGACAAAGGTGGCGAAAGCTTACAGATACGAATAAAAGGACGCCCCGTGCGTGTATGGAAGATACCGTCATTTGATGCGGTAGAGGTGGAGCTATCCGCTCCCGAGTTTGGTGGTAAAGAAAACAAAGAGGTATTTTAATGTTAAAAGCAGATGGATTTGATAAAGCATTTTTAGGCGTAGCGTCCCGTTTTGGTATGGACGAGGTCTTTGCCTATGACTACGATAAGGTGTTGAAGATATTACAAGAGCGTGATGGTATGTGCCCCGATGAAGCTTTAGAGTATTTTCACTACAATATTATAGGGGCATGGGTGGGGGACAAAACACCGCTCTTTGTAAAACAGTACGGCACTATACAGGATGCAGTAGATGACCTTGGACTATAAAGAAAGAAACCGTGAAATGCACCGATTACGCACCGAAAGAGCCATGACACTCACGGCTATCGGTAAGAAGTATGGTGTAACCCGAGAAAGAGTGCGGGTTATTGTTAATAAAATCGAAGAAGAGAATGCAAACAAAGATATTCAGGATATACGGACCACCCGGGACGGGGAAAACGACAGCACTACTGAATAAAGTTGACGAGGCATTACGTCAAGGCATACCGCCCTCTAAGATAGGATACTTTGCCTTTACGCGCCAAGCGGCTTATGAAGCAGTAGAACGTGCGTGTCAGCGCTTTGGTCTTGACGAAANNCAACTACCATGGTTTCGCACGCTACANAGTTTTGCTCTGCGNTTGTCAGGTATACGGGCCGAACAAGTTATGCAAANCGANCANTANAAAGAACTATCCGATACGATTGGTATAAAACTNATGCCTGATAACGNNAACGGNGANGATAANATNTTTGATGCNAGCGCTAATGCTGATCCGTATCTNAGTATAATAAATNTGGCACGGNTGAAAAANATACCGTTACGCAAGCANTATAATCAAACCATCAGTAATATAGACTGGATGACCCTGTCTTACGTNGCACGGTCCTTACAAAGTTACAAAAGCAGACTAAANGTGTATGATTTTACCGATATGCTAGAGATATTTGTAAACGAAAGCTCAAAGTTCTGTCCGAACCTAAGTGTTAGTTTTATAGACGAAGCACAGGACTTATCACCCTTACAATGGGACGTTGCGCACATTATAGAGAAATATTCTGATAAAATTTACTGTGCGGGGGACGATGACCAAGCTATATACAAGTGGGCGGGGGCTGATGTCGAGCACTTTATAGGACTTAATGGGGGGTACGAAGTGCTTGAGCAGTCCTACCGCGTACCACAGAACATACATCCTTTGGCATCGCGTATATCTAAACGCATACACAAGCGTGTACCTAAGACATATCTGCCCCGACAAGAAGATGGATCGGTAAAACGCATCAATGACATATCGCACGTTGATTTATCTGAGGGAACATGGCTAATATTAGCGCAAGCGGGATATTTTTTAAATGGTATCGTAGATGATTTAAAAAGCAGAGGGCACTTGTTTTCTTATTATGGTCATCGATCCATATCGCAAAAGATAAGCGAAGCGGTCAACGGATGGGAGCAAATGCGTAAAGGGCGCGAGATAACCGCTCCTGTTGCCCGTATAATCTACAGCTATATGTCTGTCGGCAATCGTGTAAAGCGTGGTTTTAAAAAAATACCACACCTCATGGACGATGAAACCGTAACGTTAGAAGCGCTACAGCGCGATCATGGCCTGTTTGCCACTATCGATATGATATGGCACGACGCTATGGATAAAATACCCGACAGCGAAAGAGCCTACATTACCGCTCTACTCCGTCGCGGAGAGAAGTTTAATGGCACGCCTCGTATAACACTATCCACGATCCACGGATCAAAGGGTGGTGAAGCCGAAAACGTTGTGCTATTTACTGATGTGTCCCCCGCCGCATCCAAAGCGGCAGAACAGGACCCTGACGAACTGCACCGTGTATTCTACGTCGGTGTAACACGAACTAAAAAAAACTTATATTTAATCGAGCCAGAAGACGCATTGAGGAGTTACAGCATATGAACAGGAAACAAATACTAGACAAAGCCGAGAAGATGATTAACGGTCCACGGGCCAAGGACTACGGCGATGCCCACGAGAATCACCAACGCATAGCAAAACTATGGTCGGTTATACTGGAGAAAGACGTAACCGTATCGCAAGTGTACCAATGTATGATAGCAGTAAAGCTGTCCCGCCTGATAGAAACACCAGACCATGAAGATAGTTGGCTTGATATCTGTGGCTACGGTGCCCTTGGGGGAGAAAAATAATGTCTTTGCAGTTAGCGTTTGATACGCCGAAGTCGGAATGGTTACCGCCAACCGAGCTTCCCAACATCTTTGATGCCAAACAAATAGCCATCGATGTTGAAACACGCGATCCAAATATCAAAACACTCGGGGCGGGGTGGGCCACAGGGGACGGTGAAGTAGTGGGCTACGCCATTGCCGTCAGCGATTGGTCAGGCTATATACCGATCCGTCACAAGTATGGCGGTAATCTGGACGAGCGCATCGTAAACAAGTGGCTACAGAAAGTATTTGAGAGCCCCGCTGATAAAATTATGCACAACGCTCAATATGATGCGGGATGGATACGGCGCATGGGCTTCACGCTCAACGGTCGGATCATCGATACCATGCTTATCGCGGCTCTGTTAGATGAAAACCGTTTTAGTTATAGTCTGAATGCTCTGGCCTACGATCATCTGGGTAAAGTAAAATCTGAAAAAAATCTGGTAGAAGCGGCGCGTAGCTTCGGTCTGGACCCAAAAGGGGAGCTTTGGAAGATGCCTGCGATGTATGTGGGACCGTATGCCGAGGGGGACGCTGAACTAACACTTGAACTCTGGAACTATCTGTCGGGACAACTGGGCAAAGAAGACCTATGGCCCATCGCTAATCTTGAGCTTGATTTACTGCCGTGCCTGATTGATATGACATGGCGCGGAGTACGGGTCGATCAGGACAAGGTCGAGCGTACACGCAACTCTTTACTCAAGCGCGAGAAAGACGTACTGAGCCATATTAAGAAACTTGTGGGCCATGACATCGAAATATGGGCCGCCGCCTCTATAGCGAAAGCATTTGAGGCTCTCAGCATCGAATACCCACGGACCGAGAAAGGCGCACCATCGTTCACGAAACAATTCTTGAGCGATCATACACACGAACTTCCGCAGTTAATTGTCCAAGCCCGTAACCTAAACAAGACCTCGGGGACCTTTATCAATACAATTATGAAGCATTGTCACTCGGATGGACGCATACACAGCCATATAAATCAAATACGATCCGACGACGGCGGTACCGTATCAGGACGCATATCGATGAATAACCCGAACCTACAGCAGATCCCCGCTCGTGATCCCGAGCTTGGTCCTATGATACGTAGTTTGTTCCTCCCCGAAGAGGGCGAAAAGTGGGCTGCGATTGACTTCTCGCAACAGGAACCACGCATCTTGGTTCACTATGCGTATGTGTATGGCAAAAGTAAGGGGCTCACTTTGGATGGTGTAGAAGAATTTGTCCACGGCTATCGGAACAATCCCGACATGGACTTCCATACAATGGTTGCAGAAATGGCACAGATACCACGAAAGCAAGCAAAAACNATAAACTTGGGCCTNATGTACGGTATGGGGGTCGGTAAAATGTCTGACCAACTGGATATCACGCTTGACGAAGCCAAGGACTTGGTCCGTCAGTATCACACACGGGTGCCGTTTGTTAAAATGCTGATGACNGGCGTGCAAAACAGATTGAATGANAAAAGNAGTAGNGGTTCTATTCGGTCCCTGTTAGGNCGNAAATGTCGNTTTGATCTGTGGGAGCCCGATACATTNGAGATGAACAAAGCGCTCCCGTANCGCGAAGCGGTGCAAGANTATGGCGATACNACACGCCTGAAGCGTGCGTATACCTACAAGGCCCTGAATAGATTAATTCAGGCATCAGCCGCTGATATGACCAAAAAAGCTATGGTTGATATATATAAAACAGGCCGTATACCGCTAATACAGATTCACGATGAGATAGCTATGTCCGTAAAAGACATAAAAGATGCAGAAACTATTTCGCAGATGATGGAAACTGCGGTAGACTTAGAGATACCGAGCAAGTGTGACATTGAAGTCGGCCCCGACTGGGGAACTGCCAAATGATATACTGCTAACACTTTTTCGGTTCTTTCCTCCCACCTAGCCCCGCTTGGCGGGGCTTTTTTTCTTGCATTTTTACATATAATCTTATATAGTCCTGTAAGATACTATATAAGGACACCTTATGGACACAGAAAAATGGAAATCGGTCCTCGTTCCCAAAGAAGTGTACGAGGAAATTAAGCGAACAAGCGCGGATCGCGGACGGACTATCAGCGGTCAGCTAAAAATTATATGGCAAATCTACAATAAGTTGAAAGAAAAGCTTGATCCTAAGCCTTGACTAAAAAAAATTTGGGCTTAGTATGGGATAAATTATATATATTAGTATAGAGGAGAGAGCATGACACCTGATATTGTTTATTTTATATTATACCTAATAACTGTGCCCGATATCGAGAGCGATCAGCGGGCTATTCATCGTATTTATTTTGAAAATTTTGACCAATGCGATCACTACGCAGAGATATTAGATCAACGCTATGATCCTATTGTCCGTAAGCGAAACTGTGTTAAAGTAGATATGTACCTCCCCGAGGTGCGTATACCGTTACCCAAACCCGAGTTTATGAAATGAAGTTAGAAGATATGTTTCACATTAATAATTTTCTTAAAAAAACAAGCACAGACCACCAGATCCGTCANTTTAGNAANGNNGTNNTNGATAAATTTAAGNNTATGACACGCCGTAAAAAGAAAAAAGAGGTGGACTATTCTAAAATTTTTGATGATGAGGAAACAATAAAGCGTATTCGAGCTGATATAAATAAGGGTTTCATAACGCCTGACAGTTTTAATAATAAAAAACAAATAAAAAACAAAAAAGACTTGTAAAGTCCTATATATTCATATATAACTCTATATGAAAGGGTTGTCATAGGCCCTATCCCGTAGTTATGAGGAGCCCTCCAGAGATCTGGGGGGCTTTTTTTGTGTTGACAGGCCCTTTTATCTGTGATTATATGGGACTATGTCAACTACAGGAGAAAACTATGGATAAAGAAATACAGGAAAAGATTATTGCCACCGCTCGTGAGTTCAAAGACCAAGGCGAGTGCGATATATGGCACACTATCTGGCACGACGGGGTGCCTTATGATATGCACCTCATGCTCGATCAATCCCTTGAGGATAAGAAATGGGAGTATGAAGTGCTTGTCTATCCCGTTAAACAAGATGAAAACGGTGAGTGGACACGCGGTGTTGTTAACGATCCCGAGCATTGCGATATACTTCTATTTAAACATACCTTTCCAGACAGAGGAGAATGGCGATGAATAAAGTATGGATATATAAATTTAGGGAAAGCGGGGAAGAAGATGATGTAGTCGTATTTGCCTCTAAGCCGTCCCGAGAACAAATGGACGCGGTGTTGCTAGAGTATCTCGATCAATTGTTTATAGATCACGGAACGACACCCGCTAAAGAACGCACTAATAGAGAGGATCCAGACAACTTACAATGTGATCTGTACTTCGAGGATCTTTGGGAAAGAGGTTTGGTGGACGTAAACGTGCTTAATAATAAAGAAAGCCTAGAAGAAAAACTAGCGGAGCTGTACGAGATGGCAAAGAAGATCGATCCCGATACAGCGTCCGTCATAAGCATGGCCGAAGATACGTTGAGGAAAAGCAAATGATTACATTTAAAGGTGAATTGCCCATGGACCACGAAAGGTCTTTAGAGCATCTTGTCGAGCTTTGGACTCAGGATCTCATAAATCATTATACCGATACACCCTTTAGTACTAACTATGATGCGTGTTATGAGTCTGCGTGGGCCGAAATAGAAGAAGAGTTTCATTGGGAAAAATTAGAAATGGTGGAACAATGACAGTACGAGTACATCTACAAAGCGAAACGGGCTCTTGGTCCGAGGAAATCGGAACGTTTACGTGCGAAGAGTATTACGAGGTCTGCATCACGGCCCTCGAAACATGGGCCAAGAAAAAAGGCTGTATAATTACAGAGAGTTTGGAAGAACCGCCAAGCAAACTCAGGATAGCTAAGAAAGTTCTACTGAGCTTGATAGATGACTCTTACGACACGCTCCGTAATTGTCCCGAGGCCCGACAAGATCCATCTAACATACACGCCACAGTAAAAGAACTAAAAGGCGCGATTGACGAAATCGATAGACATATTAGTATGGAAGACGATGGAGCAGATACTTAGATATATAATCGAATACGGGGAGCGCGGCTTGCTCCCCGACGATGACGAAACGCGGAAGATAATTAAAATAGCCAAATATGTACAGCACACTAACCTAGTTTATATAGCGCAAGACTTTGAAAATCTTGCCGATATGATATTGCATGAGGATCGAGATGGATATAAGAAACATTAATACAAAAGTCGTGGGCAACCACACACAGGCCATGAAACATATGGGGCGCCTCAGTTTGAAGATCGAAGCTATCACAGATCAGGTAGAAAAGATGATACTGGATTATAAAAAGATTAATATTACTAGTCCGCAGATCTCGGCTCACGAAGCGTCTCACAATGTCGGGGCGGTAGAAGCCCTTGAAAAAGTTTTAGAAAATTTAAAAAAAGATTGTAAGGATTTTGGCTGACGCATACGTCATCAAGGAAGTAGTCGGGCCTGACAAAAAGGTCCGCTACTATATAGAGGGGGCGGGCCACCCTATCACAAACAAGGTCGATAATCGAAAAGACGCAGAGCAAATGCTTAAGAAACAAATCGAGTTCGGAGATGGTCGTTTCCGTAATTACTGGCATTTGTTAAAGTAACGCTTCTTATATATAGAGATATATTTTAAAAAAATATTTTTTACGTAGAATTGGCGGTACAGGCGGTACGGCGGTACGGCGTCCTGAAAGCCCTATATTATAAGGACTTTGTTTGTACCGCGTCCGTAACACCACTATTTTAGAGATGTTACACAATCGTTATTTAACAAAAGTTGCTAAAGGGGGTCTGAGAATTTTTTTATTATTTTTTTTTCTGTAGCTATATATATAGGCTGAATAAACAATAGGGGTTGACAGCCTTATATAAAGTCCCATATACTGGTCTTCATAACTACAATGGAGTGAACTATGAAACCAATTAAACTTGTCGAGGGCGAGAAGCCTGAAGTAGATAAATGGCTTAACAGCGTTTTGAAACAAAGTACCGATACCGAGAGATTGCTGTGGCAGTTAAAAGGTTGGGCGGATAATATGGATGAAGATCATCTCGGGATGGGTGGAGATCTTATCAATGAGTTATATGATTTATTCTTCACTAATGAACCTAAAATGTTTTTGACCGACAAGCAGTTGTCCGAGATTGCCGAAGCGGGGTGGAAACCTTTGTTAGGGAAAACGGGTGTCGCTTGGTTTGGTGGTAGGACACATTCTACTCTGGCTAATCAAGTTCCCTCCGAGGATCTGGAAAACTTTGAAGATCTCAACTTTCTGGTGGTCGCATATCAGAGGGCTAGTCAGGATGAGTAGCAATTTAAATAAGAGATATAATAGTGTGTCTTATCTTGGTTTCTCTATCGATCACGACAAGGAAGATGGTTTTGACATTACCGCGGACGAGATAAGAGAAAAATTACGAGAAGCAATAAAGTATACTGACGAAGAATTAAAAGATTTAATCTTTAGCAATTTAGACGATACAGTGGAGAATGAAGATTGGAAACCACCTCAAATAGATAACATAGTGAAGTGTGGTGGGTGTGAACAAACTGCCGAGATTGGGAAAGACAGTTTTTCGAAAGAAGATTGGACCTACCCTTGGATAGATATTCCGCTGTGTGATGATTGTTATACCGAGGTTCGGGTAACAATAGCCGATAGGTTCGGTATTAAGAACTGGGGTCGGATAGATTTATGAAAGGAGGTGAGTAGAAATTTTTATATTTAGGTTTATTGGATGGTTGCTATACGGGTCCGAGTACGATGAATTAGAACGAAGAGCCAACCGCCGTCCAACAAGGAAAAGACGTAGATAATCTCAGGCCCCGTTAAAAATGTTGACGGGGCTTTTTCTTTGGTTTAGTATGGGACATTGTCAATTAACTATAGGAGTAAAACTATGAAACCAACAATATCTCAATTTGAAAATCTAGTGCGTAACAGCGTGGAGCAAGGGTTGTCTTTTTACGGCAAGTATAACGGGCGATGGTACCACGAGGGTATAGCTGTCCGAGCCGAGTGTCTTGGTGATGCGGGAATGTTTGTAAAGGAGATGAAAGACGAGGGCTTCACGCTTGGCAAGTGGGACCACCAAGATTCGCTTGGGTATGACCACATCGTCTCGTGGAGTGTTAATCGTTTTAAAGAGGAAAAAGAATAGGGGCTTGACCTATCTTATATAATCTTATATTCTGTTGGGGCGGGGCAATCTCGCCCCTTTTTTTTAATAACTATTAAGGAGAACTATGGCATACATATCAAAAGAAAATTACGATAGGAAGTTTAGTAACTTAGAGGACAATATCAATATAGTCCGAAAGTACTTTAAATTCGTAATTCCAGAAAAAGGTAATAAAGTTAGTAAGGACGATATAAGATATTTGAAATATCGTATCAGCTCGATAACTGATACTATTTTAGATTTTATGGCGTCCGACTATCGTGACAAATTTAAAGCACAAGATGGGGGCAGAGCGTTCACTACTGCCACTATGGCTTTAGATACATTGTGCAATGTCGAAAAACAAAATTTAACTTACAAGGAGTAAAACTATGACAAAGAATACAATTGAATTTAGCGAACAGCCCTTACACGATCCGCTGACACAGATGTTCATTCAGGACTTCTGCAACAAGTGTAGTGTCGGGGCGGACATGAGCCGAGAACAGTTTAAAAACTTTCTTGAGAAACAGGCGGTCAGGGACGCTCTTAACGATCGTGATATGGATAAGCTTGAAGAGTTGATTGCTGAGGAAAAGAAATGAGATCGCCTTTCGAAAATAAACTGATCGATCAGGGCTTTGCAGACACCCGCGCTCCGAAACTAGCGGAAGCGGTGGATCGTTTACATAGCGCAATATCTTACATGGATAGCTTCAACATATCTTTATTAAAGAAGCATTATCCAGAAGCAATTACTTTAGCTCGCAAGCTCGGGTATTGTGATAGCGTTTCGAACAAGTTTGAGGACGATATTTATTATTGACCCATCTTATATAATCTTATATTCTTTCGGGGCGGGGTATTCTCGCCCCGTTTTATTTTTAACTACGATAAGGAAAAAACTATGAACGATATTGTAAACAATCTTTTAAGTAATGCTTCTGCCAAGGCGGAGCAAAACGAAACTTTCGAGGGCTTCCCGCCTTTGGCTAAATGTTCTTACAAAGCAGAGTTTAGACCCATTCAATATGGGACAACTAGCGCCGTTGTTAAAGACGATAATGGAAAAGATAAGATCGTTTGGTCTAATTTTAAATCAATAGATCCTGAGGGCGGTCAAGCTATAGTCAGGACCGATAACAACGATATCTTAGGCATTATGAAAAAGCGTTACGCTATTTGTAATAATGATGATCTTATTGTTCCTGTTCAGGAAGCGCTTGAAGATACGCTCCCAAAAGGTGCAATGAATAATGTTAAGTTAATTGAAAGTACCGCCGACGGGGGATCTGTTGCTAGGTTCGGCTATCACTTTGACGGGCTCGGGCATGAGATCCGCCAGTTATCAGGGAGCGCAACCCAATTAAATTTTATGGTTCGGGTTGTAAATTCTTTTGGAGGACAAACAGCTATTAGGGTTCAGGCGGGAGCGCTTGATCTTATCTGTACTAATGGCATGACTAGTCAAAAGGAATTAGGCGCTCAAAACTGGGGACATACAGCGGGTTTTAAGCCTGAGTATATAAAGCCTTGGTTAATCGAGCAGATAGCCTTTTATGAAACTAAGGTTAAAGTTTGGGAACAATGGGCAAACAGGGAGATAACACCCGAACAGGCGCAAGCCGTTCTTGATGCGAATTACCCCGCTTCAGAAAGTGAGATAGCCCGAGCGGAAAAGAAAGGCAAAGTTGCGGGAGAGATCCAGAGTCGAAAAGCCCGTGCCATGATGGAACAGCTAGACAAAGAGTTTCAAAAGCGCGGCACCACTGTTTGGGCTTTATATTCCGCCTTGACCTATTACAGCTCCCACAACTCCGAAACGTTCAAGGTTAAAAATTCGGACAACCGCGACAACGTCGAAAGAACGTTGATTGAACGGGAGCGGGAGGTTGCACGGGTTGAAGCTTCGGAGAGTTTTCAAGAACTAGCCGTAGTTTAAAAACGTTCAAAATTAAATCTATTCGGGGCGGGCTTTACAACCCGCCCTTTTTTTGTTTATTATATGGGACAATGTCAATAACACGGGAGTTTTTAAAAATGGTTTTATTAGTAAAAGAAATGAGTACTGGCAAAAAAACAAAAGGCCTAGCCGTCACTTATCGGGCGGGAGTAAATGACAAATTCGGAACTTGCCCCGCTGATTGCAAACTAAACCCGAGCGGGCGCGGGTGCGGAATGAAAGAAATAGATTTTGATTATCTTGACGCGATATATAACAGCGTTCCCGCGGGGGGCTTCTCTTTTACCTTTTCACATTTCAAGCCGTTCTTATGGTTTAAAGATTTATTGCCCCGTCATAAATTCGCAACGATCAATTACAGCGCGGACACTTGGAAAGACGTTTTATATTTCTTTAAAGAATGCGCAATTCCCACAGTTCTAACAGTTGCCCAAAATTTTTGGGGCGGGGCGCGATCTATTGAGCGGGACGGCGTTCGGGTTGTTCGTTGCCCCGAAGAATACAACACCGCAATAAGTTGCGTTAATTGTGGCGGTGTTTCTGGTCCGCTGTGCGCCCGATCCGATAGAAATTTTATAATAGGGTTTACAGCTCACGGGAACCAAAAGAACCGAATAAATAACAATGAGCGGGGCGGGTGCTATGCCAACGGCGGAAATGTAAATATACACTGGGAGCGATTAACCCAAAAACCGCAAGACAAAACCGACGCGGAAATATTGCGGGAATTTGTTAAAACTATTCCGCCCCGCCGAATTTTACGGCATCACATTGCGGGTGACATTGGCAAACAATAAACCCGCTCCACAGCGCCCAAATTAAGCCCGTTAACGCGGGCTTTTTTTATGGGGCTTGCGTTTTTCTCTCATATAATCTTATAATAGATCAGGCGGGCAATTCCGCCCGTTTTAACTATGGAGTAAAAAACTATGCAAACAAGACAAGAAAAATTAATGGCGGGTAACCCGCATTTATTCGCAACTGTTAAAGGGTTCAAGTTTTATGAACACCCGTTATATGGTGATGAAAGTTCTTTAATGATGATGAAGCCCGACGGGCAATTAATAGAGTTTTCCGAGTGGTTTTGTGTTCCTGATCCTGATGAATTGGAGGGTTAAACAATGCGTTTAAATAAATATCAAATTAGATCTTTAAAGCGGTTATTCGATCGATTGAAGCCGTCTTATAATGTTTACATTGCGGGCATTAAAAAAGATGAAATACCAATTTCTTTTTTAAACTTTCGGCGGGAGTGTTACCCCGAAATAGGTTGTAAAGATACCGCTATAATTGAATATGACGGGATAACTTATGGTATCGAACCCGACGGTTATTGTCATACATAACCGCGCTCGATAACAGCTCCAGAGAAGCCCGCCCCCGTGCGGGCTTTTTTGTTGCAAACTTGCATTAATCGCATTTTTTCTTATACTTAATTAGTTGGTGCAATTCCGCCCGACTTTGAACTATGGAGTAAATACTATGTCTTTAGATTTTAGATTAGATGAAATTGTAGGTTATCGGACCTTATGTTGGCGCGATGATAAAACAATGAACCCCGTTACCGAGAATTTGATTTGGGCAACCATGAATACGGGCATTGGTCATATAAGAGCTGACAACGTAAACGAGTTCTTTTTGCGCTTGCAAATTACCGAACTTGTTTATGGTAAAAGCGTTTATAACCCTAACACTAATGAAAGCCTTTTGACCTTGGAAGCAATAACAGCTCATATCGGGCTTTCAACAAATGCAACCCGGTTAAACAAGCGTGCATTTAAAGAAAAAATGTTTGGAGCTTTAGAACGTATTGCCAACGATCGATTAAAATATGTTTTACGGGATCAGAAAGTTAGGGCGTCAACTGGCGCTAGCGTTCCGCCAAGTATCGAGTTAAACGCATAAACTAACACCCGTTCACAATTCAAATTAAGCCCGCTCACGCGGGCTTTTTTTGGTCTTTATTTACAGTTAAACCCGCAACGGCCCGCCGTCCGCGCTCGATCTTAAACCTACCGAGAACCGATATCAATTCCCTCTGGAATAAATCGCATACACCGCCCGCCGTCGATCAGCCCCGCCACAGCTCCGATCGATCCGCCGTGATCCACCGCCCCCGATCCGCCGAGATCCGCCGAGATCCGCGGACCGTGGACCGTGAAAAGCGCAGCTCTTTTTATTGCGCGGGACCCCTGAATATCGGGTCATTTTATGTTGAAAAAATTTTAAAAAACTACTCTGGACGAACAGCGCACCGCGTCGTAGGCACTAGTGCATGGGCCATGTTTTTCACGAATAATTATACAGAAAATCGTATCAATGTTTCACGTGAAACAATGCCTAATTATTGTGCAATAAAAAAGGTTCTTGTTAACTGCCTAAAAAACGTGCATATTAAGGCTGTTTATTAACCATCAACCGAGGTCCGAGAATGAGGAAACGAAAAGTAGGCAAAACGGGCATACGCCAAGAGACAAGAGGTCGTAAACCCGCCACGATAAAAACCCCTTTGACACGTAAGCAGGAGCTGTTTGTCCGCGAACTGGTTAGCAAGGACGGGCAGATAACTATGCGAGAAGCCGCAGAGAATGCCGGGTACAGCGCAACGAGTGCGCATACACGTGCGTATGAGTTAACGAACCAACATATTTCGCCTCATGTTGTTCATGCGATCAGAGAGTATCGTCGTCAGTTGGACGAGAAATATGGTATTACCTTTCATCGTCATGTAAGGGACCTCCAGATTATCCGGGACGAGGCATTGGCAAATGGGGCCTACTCGGCCGCGGTGCAGGCGGAGTTTCGTCGTGGTATGGCGCAGGGCGATATATATGTTAATAAATCTGAGATACGACACGGGAGCATAGACAGTATGTCTAAGGAAGAAGTTATGAAAGCATTGAAGGAGATAAAGGAGAGTTATGCCCCAGTCACAATCGACATCAGCCCAGAAGAGGATAACGATAGCCGTGAAGAAGGAGAGCGGCTTTTACAAACAGGTAAAGGAAGCGGCACAAAGAGTAAGTCGAAAGCTGTCGCTAACGCGAATTGAAAACTGGGTCGGAGCCGGAATCCCAGACGTCCTCCTCTGTGATACCCATGGTTGTTTTCATTTTGTTGAGCTCAAGTTTACGACGACGGACAAAGTAGATCTGCGCCCGTCACAAGTATCGTGGCTCACGAAACACAAACACGCCTCTTGTTGGATATTAATTAAGAAGCAGAAGAAACCGTCGGAGCGTGCGGAAATGTTTTTGTTTAAGGCAGAAGATGCCGTAGATTTAAAGATGGACGGGTTGAAAGATAAGAAGCCGGAGTTTCATTGTATGCAGCCGTTTCGTTGGGACGATATGTTTTTTAAGATTGTAGGGGCCCCCTGATGGATGTTTCAGAGCAGGAGGCCAAGCTTAAACTCAGACTGGCACAATTAGAAAAGAATGAAAGGTGTCAGGAGGACTTTTTAATTTTTGTAAAAAATATGTGGCCCGACTTTATTGCGGGTCGGCATCATAAGATTATTGCGGAGAAGTTAGAGCGTGTGGCACGCGGTGAGCTGAAGCGTTTGATTATTAATATGGCCCCGAGACATACCAAGTCGGAGTTTGCAAGCTTTTTGTTTCCGGCGTGGATGATGGGTAAGAATCCTAAGATGAAGATTATTCAGGCGACACACACCACGGAGTTGGCCGTGAACTTTGGACGTAAGACCAAGAACCTTATTGATAGTGATGAGTATAAGGAGATCTTTCCGTCTGTTAATCTGTCCGCTGATAGTAAAGCATCCGGTCGGTGGGACACGACTTCTGGTGGTATGTATTATGCGGTGGGTGTTGGTTCGAACCTAGCGGGTCGTGGTGGAGACTTGGTGATTATAGATGATCCGCACTCAGAGCAGACAGCAATGTCCAATACGGGTTTTGATGATGCGTGGGACTGGTACACTGGGGGCCCCCGACAGAGACTACAGCCGGGAGGCAGTATTGTGTTGGTGCAGACGCGGTGGTCCGAGAAAGATATGACGGGACAGTTGATGCGTGCGATGGCGAAAGATGAGTTGGCGGACCAGTGGGAGGTTGTAGAGTTACCGGCGATCTTTGAGGATGGCAGTCCCTGTTGGCCGGAGTTCTGGAGCCTTGATGATTTGACAGCGGTACGTGCATCTATACCGCCTAGTAAGTGGAACGCACAGTATCAGCAGAATCCTACGGGTGAGGAGAACGCGATTATACCCAGAGAGTGGTGGAAGAGATGGGAGCAAAAGAATGTGCCAAATCTTGAGTTTGTAATACAGAGCTACGATACGGCGTTCACGAAACGCGAGACATCGGACTATAGTGCGATCACGACATGGGGCGTGTTTTATCCGGAAGAAGCGGGGGGACCCCCGGCGTTGATACTTCTTGATAGTCAGAAGGACCGGTGGGACTTTCCTGAGTTAAAGCAGGTAGCCTTGGATCAGTATAAGTACTGGGAGCCGGATACGGTGATCATAGAAGCGAAGGCGACGGGGCTGCCCTTGACCCACGAACTACGGAACATGGGTATACCAGTTGTCAACTTTACACCGAGTAAAGGTAATGATAAGGTGACGCGCGTGCACTCTGTATCGGTTCTTTTTGAAGCAGGCATGGTGTACGCACCAGATACAAAGTTTGCAGATGAGATGATAGAGGAGGTTGCAGCTTTTCCAAATGGGGAGTATGATGACTTAGTGGATAGTATGACACAGGCTTTGATGCGGTATCGTCAGGGTAATTTTGTGCAGCTACCAACGGACGATTGGGATGAGGATGACAACAACGTGCAGGTAAGAGCGTATTACTGATGGCAGAAAAAAAATCAAACATTGAATATGTTATTCCGCCCGAGTTACGTCCTCTTACTAGAAAGGTAAAACCTTTTGTTAAGGGGCTAAATACGGGAATTGCACAACTTGCGGGAATGCCTGTTGATCTTATTAACATTTCGCCTGTTTTATTAGACTATGTTATACCGGGAGATCAGAACCTAAAGCCTTTTTTAAAAAAGCCGGTTGGCGGGTCCCAGATGTTCAAAGATTTGATGGCAGCGGGGAATATAGGAACCTACAAAGATCCTGCGTCGATATCTAAAGAAGACTATGGAGCGGGTATTGCGGGAATGTTAGCTAGTGAGACTTTCTTAGGTATTCTTCCCGTAAAGAAAACAATAGATGCTATAATGGCGCTTAAGAGAGGTAAGAAGGATACTTTACCTGTGCCCACTGCGGGAGGCGTTGATTTATCGCGCAGGGATTTATTAAAAAAAGCAGGCGCAGCTGCGGTGGCCACGGCTGTTTCTCCTTCTATAATAAAAGGGATAGGTGATGTTTTGCCTTCTGGTGCTACAACTAAGGCAGTAAAAGCTGGGGCTAAATCTGGTGTATCCTTAGCCACGAGCCTTGCAGCAAAATTAAAAGGACTAAGCGAAGCAAAAGATAAAATTATACTTAAACCCACAAAAGCCAATGATGTTAAAGGGTTTGGAGATTATTTAGACGCCACAAATAAAATTAATGACCAAATGAACGCCGTAACGGTGCAGCTAAATGATACGGTAGAAAAGTTAGTTAAGGGTAAGGGCTACAAAGATTTTATGAAGATGCCTGAAAAGGAGTTTTTAGAACTAGCCCGATTAACCAACAAGGTGGTTCATAACTTTAGAAATAAAAAAGGAGAAATAGTAGGGTCGCTAGACCCTCTTAGAGATCCCAAAATTCAAAAAGCTTTGGATAAGGCCATTACGGACAGAGGTCTTAGACCACAGATGGCAGAGGATTTTGCAAATGAGATGCTTGACGCTCTACGTTTATCTGACGATAAAAAGGGTGGTTTGCCTCCTATGGATCTTTCTGGTTTAAATTTACCTAAGATGCTGCCTTCTTCTGGACAAGCAACAACAAGTCTTTTTCCGAATGAAGCTAAGAAAGGCCGTCAGTTATTGATTGTGTCGTGCGGTAGTACTAAATGCCCGGACGTTGGTAATATGAAAGCGTTAGACAGATATTTAGGTCCTATCTTTCAATCAATTAAAAAAGCAGGTGTGCCTGAAAACGTAGATGTCGCTATATTGTCCGCGAAACACGGACTTATACGTGCGGACACTCCGATAGAGAACTACGATCAATTAATGACAAAGGACAAAGTTAAAGATTTTGTAACTAATCCAAATGAGATGAGTAAGATTGCAGAAACTATGCAGGGGTATGATAATGTTTTGGTACAGGGTGGTGATAATTACAAAAATGTAATTAAATCCGCCGCAGGGGACATTCCTTTTACAGAAGTGCCCAAGGGTCGTGGTATTGGCGATCAACGTAGTTCTGTCGCAAAATTTTTAACAGAAGCAGCAGGGGGTGGGTCAACTACTACAAAAAAAGATATAGACACTTTATTTGAAGCTATGGATGAGGAGGGGGCTCTTTTAGAGTTTCCTGAATTAGGTAAAAAACTAAATCGTTATACTTTTAATAACGATCGCGATGCTTTGATAGAGGCCATTACAGATGAGGATTATCCTGCGTATGAAGCCGCAATGAAAGGGATGTTAAAACGAACATTCCCTTCCGGTAAAATTCCTGTAAGAAGAGTAGAAAACTATACTGAGTTACAACTTTTTGGTTTGGAAGACCCAGAAACATTAGCTCAAATTGAACAGGCGGGATTACAGAAGTTAAAAGATCGAAAAAAGATTGTTACTGAAAAACTTATTGATATTGACGATGTAAAGTTTGTGGGTAATCCTGCTGAAGAGGAGTTAATAATATTAGATACCCCTCGACAATTTAGAAAAGGTGCTATGATAGGCGATAAACAGCTTTTATCATATACTATAAATCTTCCAAAAAAAGTAGAGAATAAAGCAAAGGGCGGTATCGCAGGATTGTCTGATGTTGCACGCGATATGTTCAAGGGTCCAAAAGGTATTGGCGCTTACCAACCGTTTATGGTAGGGTAACGAAAAGGAGTTACTATGGCTATTGAAAAAGGAATACCATCACAGCTTGATCCAGAAGATCTAGCCGCAGAAGTAGAACTTGAGGTTCCCGGCAGTATGGAGCCAACGGCGATGGTTGACATGGATGTCGAAGCAGAGAATATGGACATAGAGATTACCGCCGAAGACGACGGTGGCGTGACCGTGGACTTTGAACCGATGGATCAAAGGGGCACAAGCGATGATTTTTACACTAATTTAGCCGAAGAAATGCCTGATAGAGAGCTTGGACGCATTGCAGGAGAGCTTTTAAGTGAGTTTGATGCCAATAAAGCCAGTCGTCAGGAGTGGGAAGACGCCTATGCCAACGGTTTGGAGCTGTTAGGGTTTAATTATGAAGAAAGAACACAGCCTTTTCGCGGTTCTTCGGGCGTTACACACCCTCTTTTGGCCGAAGCAGCGACACAATTTCAAGCACAAGCGTTTAATGAGCTACTTCCGGCCTCGGGTCCCGTCCGAACAGCCATAGTTGGGGCCGAAACACGCGATAAACAGCAGCAATCGCAGCGTGTACGCCAATTTATGAACTATTACATCACAAATGTGATGGAAGAGTACACACCTGAGCTCGATCAGATGCTTTTTTACCTGCCTTTGGCCGGTTCTACGTTTAAAAAAGTGTATTATGACGAAAATTTAGGCAGAGCGGTGTCAAAATTTGTGCCCGCAGAGCATTTAGTGGTGCCATACGAGACTTCTGACCTTGAAACCTGCCCAAATATTACGCAAACGCTGCGAATATCGCTAAATGAGCTTAGAAAGAAGCAAATATCAGGGTTTTATCTGGATATTCCAGTGCTTCCGGGGCAGTCTGAGGGCGATTCTGTAAGCGATGAAATCAACAGAATTGATGGTATGACGCCTTCTCAGATAGATTATGACTGTACTTTGTTGGAATGTCATGTGGATCTGGATATAGAGGGCTATGAAGAGAAAGATGATGATGGAGAACCAACAGGCATAAAAGTGCCCTATGTGGTAACGATTAGTCAGGATAATGGGCAGATATTGTCCATACGCCGTAATTATCGTGAAGATGATGATATGAAGCGCAAGATACAGTATTTTGTGCACTATAAGTTTCTACCCGGTTTTGGCTTTTATGGGTTGGGACTTATTCACACGATTGGCGGGTTGTCACGAACCGCCACAGCGGCACTGAGGCAGCTAATCGACGCCGGTACGTTGTCCAATCTTCCTGCGGGTTTCAAAGCCCGTGGACTACGGATCAGGGACGACGATGATCCGCTTCAGCCCGGTGAGTTCCGTGATGTGGACGCTCCCGGAGGGGCTATTCGTGACAGCCTAATGCCGCTGCCATTTAAAGGTCCTGACTCAACATTGTTTCAGCTACTAGGGTTTGTTGTTGATGCAGGACGTAGATTTGCCACTATCACGGATATGAAGGTCGGTGACGGCAATCAGCAGGCTGCTGTGGGTACAACTATAGCATTATTGGAACAGGGCTCACGGGTGATGAGCGCGGTGCATAAGCGCTTGCATTATGCGATGCGACTGGAGTTTAAGATCCTGTCAAGGGTAATGAGCGAGAGTTTACCGGGTGAGTATCCATATTCTGTTGAGGGAGCGGATAGCGCGGTTAAGGCAACAGACTTTGATGATAGAGTGGATGTTGTTCCTGTATCGGACCCAAATGTCTTTTCACAGGCACAAAGGATTGCACTAGCGCAAACAAAGCTACAGTTGGCAGGGGCCGCACCTGACTTGCATAATATGTATGAAGTGTACCGTGATATGTATGATGCGTTGGGTGTTAAGGATACGGACAGGATTATGAAGCGTGTGCCTGATGAGGAGCCCACGCCTAAAGATCCTGCACAGGAAAACATAGATGTCATGGACATGGTGGTGTTAAAAGCATTTCAGGGACAGGACCATGAGTCCCACATCATGGCGCATTTAGTGTTCGGTGCCTCCCCCATGATTGCTAATATGCCGGCTATGGCTATTGCTTTACAAAAGCATTGCATGGAGCACGTGCAGATACAGGCAGAAGAGATGGCGATGATGGAGATGCGTAAGCAGGGACCGATGGCGCCTGAACAGCAGGAGATGCTGATGGAGAGTATAAAAGCTAAATTTGTAGCGCAAGGTATGCAGCAGCTCAGGCAGCTATCACAACAGGCCTCGGGTCAAGGACCCGATCCACTGGTGCAGCTCAAGGAGAAGGAGTTGCAGCTTAGAGCACAGGCCGAACAGAATGATGCACAAAACGATCAGGCGAAGCTTAATCTTGAGGCGCAGAATCAAAGAATGCGTGCTGATCAGTTCCAACAGCGGTTGGCAAGTCAGGAACGACAGACAGGCGCACGTATAGATGCAGCGATGCAAAGAGAGTTTATTAAAAGTAAAGGTCAGTAAACCATGAAACTACGGGAAAAACTATGTTCGATCCAGTCACTATTTCTGCGGCTGTAGCCACGGCTTCCACGGCGTTTTCGGGAATTAAACGCGCTTTTCAGGCAGGCCGCGATCTTGAAAGTATGACACAGGATCTGTCAAGATGGATGGGTGCTGTGTCTGACGTAGATGCGGCACATAAGTCGGCAAAGAATCCTACTATGTTTCGAAAAGTATTTGGTGGGGGCACGGTAGAACAAGAGGCAATCGAAGCTTTTGCGGCTAAAAAAAAGCTTGAAGAACAGCGATACGAGTTACAACAGTTTATTAAGTTTACGCACGGAACGGCTGCGTGGGATGAATTATTACGTATGGAAGGGCAGATACGGAAGCGTAGGCAACAGGAGATATATGATAAAAAGATATTTAGAGAAAAAGTTATTGGGATTGTGGTACTTATTGTGGTCCTTGTTATTGGCTTGGCTGCTCTTGGTCTTTTCGTTTACTCCCTCATGGGACTCGACAGAGGATGGTGGGTATCGAACTAGGGACAAATGCGTCCGTAAACAAGGCGGTCAGGACACCTTTGAGTGGCTTTGCACTGATGGTTATGTGATATATTTAGCACAATCAGAAAATATTATTCAGTGTTTTAGCTGTTTTTTAAAAAAATTTAGTGATTGGACTTGGGAGCAAGAGATTAGGCGCGGTGTTCGCGAGGACCCAAAGTATATAACCTGCCGTCGTTATAAGCGTAGAACAGCTAAGAATGGTCAACAGGTTTGTTTATATAAGGGTGCTAATGATACATACACGCTTGTAGTAGAGGGGCAATGTCCTGTAGAATACCAGTGTAAGTATGAGCCCGGTGGTACAGAACCAAATATTGACAGTGTTGTAGATTCGTTGAATGATAGTTTTAAAAAATGAAAGTTTTATTATTTGTGTTAGTAATTCTTGAGGGTACAGAAATTTATGATGATTCAATAGAATATGGTAGTATTGATAAATGCAACTGGTATGCGGAGAAAATAAATTTTTATAACGCACGACAGACACGAAATACTTTTTCTGCATATTGCAAACCAAGAGTGGTAGAAAGAAAAGAAGAATGACACAAAAGAAATTAGAAAAAGGCTCTGTGTGGGAAAAGGCTGACGCTAATGGCGATGGTGTAGTCAGCGATCAGGAGATGGCTATGCGCGAGCGTATGGTGCTTTTGGAGAACAGAGATAAAAAAGAAGATCAACAACGACACCTTGTGTGGTTTTCGGCTATAACCGTAACGTTGTTTATTATTGTATTGATGACGCCTTTAGTTCCTGTTGATAGAATTTCACATCTTTCAGGTATCGCTGAGATTTGGGTATTATCTAATATGGGCGTTTTGGCTTCTTTCATCGGATTTAATCAATTAGCTAAAAGAGGAGAGATAAAAGATGGCAGCAAGTAGAAGAGGTGATTTTGCTACTCTAACGCATAGAGGTAGACAAAAAGTTAAGATGGGTGGCGGAGACAAGGAATTAAAGTCCTTAGAAAAAAAACTCGCATCCTTGGAAAATAACATTTATGGTGTTCCTCGTATTATCGAAGAAGATGCAAAGCGCCTTAAACTAGAACAGGGGAATGGTAGCATACGTTATACTAAGCCAATATATCACCCTGACGGGACGGTTACGCCCGGAATGCCCATACCACCAAAGGATTAATTATGATACAAGCACTTATAGGTTCGATAGGTAGTCTTGCCTCTTCATATTTAGAGGGTAAGACCGCTATACAAAAGGCAGAAGCTACCATCAGGATGAAAGAAGCAACAGGCGAGATTGATTGGGATCTTGCAGCAATGCGAGCCTCACAGTCCTCATGGAAGGACGAATGGTTGACCCTGCTCTTCAGTATTCCTCTTGTGCTTAGTTTTTGTGGGGAGTGGGGCAGAGGTATTGTAGCAGACGGGTTTGAGGCCCTTGCGGGTATGCCCCAGTGGTATCAGATCGCGTTAGGAGCTATCGTAAGTGCGAGTTTCGCCACACGCTCTGCTTCTAAGCTTTTTAACATGAGGAAAAAGAAATAGACTCCACCAAGTGTGATGTCTGTGGCCACGATATGGAACACGTAGACGGAAGTTTACGTTGTAAATATTGTCAATACTTCTATGATATGAACAAAGAGTGGATAGATTTTGTCCACAAAAAGCAGGAGAAACAAGATGGCATTCAAATTATCAAACAGGAGTCTGGGAAAACTGGAGGGCGTAAGCGAGGATCTGGTGGAAACAGTAAAGAAGGCGATTGAGCTAACATCCGTCGATTTTGGCGTGATTTATGGACCCCGTACCATTACAGAACAAGAGAAACTTGTAGCTACGGGCCGATCCCAAACGATGCGTAGTAAACACCTTTTACAAGATGATGGCACTGCACACGCTGTCGATTTGATGGCGTACCAAGACGGAGCACCATGTTGGGAAATTCAGGTCTATGATGAAATAGCGGATGCTATGAAAGAGGCGGCTGTGCGCACAGATACTAAAATTCGTTGGGGCGCGGCATGGCAAATAGATGACCTTCGTGACTGGGAGGGCACGGCAGAGGAGGCTATGAACGCATATATCGATTTACGTCGCTCTCAAGGACGTCGCCCGTTCATAGACGGTCCTCATTTTGAAAAGAACTAGACAAGCCTTATATTTTCGCATAATACTAAATTAAGTCTTATCTGGAGTTAAGTTTTTGGACGGAGTACAACTGGCACAGGCCATTTATAGAATAATTAATGACCGTAAATCATTTGTGCAGGAACAATTACTTTTTGACCAGATAAAAAATATGGATCAATATCGTGAGATGATGGGTAATCTTTCAGCCCTCAATCATGTGGAACAGGAACTCAAGAGCCTGCTAGATAAACAGGAGCGTTTAAATGAATAAAGAAACCGTAGCGGAAGCGTATGTGGATGCAAAAGATAAAGTTTTAAATCCAGAGGCGTTGAGCGCAACACTCTTAGAAAGAATGCCTACCCCAACAGGGTGGCGACTTTTAATTCTACCCTACAAAGGTAAAGGCAAAACAGAAGGCGGTATTTATTTGCCGGACCAAGTTGTCGAAGAAAATACTGTATCTACACAGGTTGGGTATGTATTAAAGGTTGGAGACTTAGCTTTTAAGGATAAAGAAAAGTTTCCTACAGGGGCATGGTGTGAAGCAGGAAATTGGGTTATGTTTGCCCGATATGCCGGGTCACGCTTTAAAATAGATGGGGGCGAGGTAAGGATACTTAATGACGATGAGATTCTTGCAAAGATACTCGAGCCTGAAGACATTTTGCATTTCTAGGAGTAAATAATGGCAGAGCAACAAATAGAACTTGAGCTTGAAGAAGATCAGGACACCGAAGTAGAGGTGAAGCAGGACGAAAAAGAAGAAAAAGAAGAAGTAGAGAAGGTAGAAGCCGTAGAGGCAGAGAAACCTGATAACTTTGAAAAAGCTGAGTCCGCTACACAAAAACGTATTGATCGTTTAACTAAAAAGATGCGTGAAGCTGAAAGGCAACGCGAAGAAGCAATTAATTATGCACAGCAAGTGCAGGCGGAGTCTACAGAACTAAGGAACCGTATGAATACTTTGGACACAAACTATGTCACAGAGTATAGCACACGGGTAGAATCTCAGATGACGGCGGCCGAACAAGAAATGGCTAAGGCTATGGAAGTAGGCGACACTAACGCTGTTGTTGAGGCGCAACGTAAAATCACCGCATTAGCGATTGAGAACGACCGAGCGCAGCAGGCTAAACAACAACAGGAGCGGTTGGCTAAACAACAACAAGAGCAGCCCCAACCGCAACCACAAACACAAACACCTGCACGAAAACCATCCCCAAAGGCGGAAGCATGGGCTTCTAAAAATGATTGGTTTGGGCAGGATGAAGCAATGACATATGCAGCTTTTGGTATTCATAAAAAATTAATTGAGGAAGAAGGGTTTGACCCGAACTCCGATGAGTACTATACTGAACTCGACAGACGAGTGCAGACAGAGTTTCCGCATAAGTTTAACGGGGGAAGCAAACGACCCGCTCAGACGGTAGCTTCCGTGTCCCGCACAACCACTGGGCGCAGTAGTAGTAAAAAGGTTAGACTCACCCCTAGCCAAGTTGCAATAGCTAAAAAATTGGGTGTGCCACTTGAAGAATACGCGAAATACGTGAAGGAGTAAGTTAAATGGCTGAAGAACAAAATGAAATGTTTGAAAATACTGTGAAGCGAACTTCTCGCGCTGAACAAACTAGGGAGAAGTCGGTTAGGCGTAAACCATGGGCTCCCCCATCTATGTTAGACGCACCACCTGCGCCTGATGGATTTAAGCATCGTTGGATACGNGCAGAAACNCGAGGTTTNNANGATANTAANAATATCAGTGCAAAAATGAGAGAGGGTTGGGAGCTTGTCCGTAAGGATGAATATCCAGACTTTGAAGCCCCTGTCGTTGATTCAGGTAAATACGAAGGTGTTTTTGGCGTAGGAGGATTGCTTCTTGCTCGGATACCNNNTGAAACNGTGGCCGAAAGAACTGATTACTTTTCACAAAGGAANGCAGATCAGATGACCGCAGTGGATCAGGACATGATGAGAGAGAACGCACATTCAACCATGACAATCAGTAAACCTGATCGTCAGTCTCGCGTGACCTTTGGAGGTTCACAGAAATGAAACTTTTTTTAATAGGAGGCCCAAATGGCTAATAGTCTTACTGGAGGTTATGGTCTACGTCCTATTGGAATGACAGGTGGCGGTTATAATACCACTGGTACAACCATGTATGAAATTGCCAATAACTACACTACTGCGATTTATCAAGGTGGCATTGTTATTCCTTTAGCAGGTGGAACCATTGCTATATCAGATCAGGCTGTTGCTCCCCTTGGTGTTTTTTATGGTTGTGAATTTGTCGATTCTGGTACAAAGAAAACAACTTTTAAAAACTACTGGCCGGGTAGTAACAACGTAAGCGTTGACACAAATTTTCCTGTGAAAGCGTTTGTATATGACAATCCAATGCAGCTATATACTGTAGTTGCTGATGGAACAAACACTAATCGAGCGACCGCTCTAGCTGATGTTTTTGCTAACTGTGACATGGCAACTGTAAACGACGGCTCTACCAATACAGGTAGATCTACAGATATGCTTGACATAAGCACTGCGGCAACGACAGCAAATTTAGATGTTCGTATTGTTGGTCTTTACGAAGACGAGGGTAATACGGATTATTCTGCTGTTGGACATCAGTATATAGTGCGATTAAATGCTCCGTTTAACTCAGGTTTTGCTGCTGCCGTTGGCACCGCAGCGAACACCGGTATATAAGGAGGTTGAGTTATGTCTGCAATTAGTAGATCCCAACTAGCAAAAGAGCTAGAACCCGGACTTAACGCCTTATTTGGCCTTGAGTACGACAGATACGAAAATGAGCACGCAGAAATCTTTGACGAAGAGTCTTCGGACAGAGCGTTTGAAGAGGAAGTAATGCTTGCAGGTTTCAGCACTGCGCCAACAAAAGAAGAAGGAAGCACTGTTTCCTTTGACTCAGCGCAGGAAACTTTCACAGCACGCTATACTCACGAGACAATCGCTCTAGCTTTCGCTATTACAGAGGAAGCCATTGAAGATAATCTTTACGACAGATTAGCGTCCCGATACACAAAAGCTTTGGCAAGATCCATGGCTCAGACAAAGCAGATTAAAGCTGCTGCGATCCTGAACAATGCGTTTAGCTCAAGTAGTGCGATTGGTGACGGTGCTGCTTTGTGTTCATCTTCACATCCATCATTGAACGGCAACCAGAGAAACTTGCTTTCTACTGCTGCTGATCTTAATGAAACTTCATTGGAGCAGATGTTGATTGACATCGCCGGTTTAACCGACGAAAGAGGTCTGAAGATTGCTGTTAGAGGTATGAAGCTTATCATACCAAAAGAGCTTCAGTTTATTGCTGAAAGAGTGTTAAACTCTAATCTAAGGCCGGGCACATCTGACAATGACGCAAACGCTATCAATAATATGGGTATGCTACCACAAGGAGCTGTAGTAAACCATTTCTTGACAGACACGGATGCGTTCTTCATTAAAACAGATGCACCAAATGGCTTTAAATATTTTAATCGTGCACCGATTAAGACAGCCATGGAAGGTGACTTTGACACCGGCAATATGAGATTCAAGGCTAGAGAACGTTATAGCTTTGGTGTTTCAGATTGGCGTTGTGTGTTCGGTACGCCGGGCGCATAATATTTCCTTCAAAACCTAAATATTTGAGGGCGGCTCTTGTCGCCCTCTTTTTTTTGTGTATAATTAAATTACCTTGACAGTTACATGGTGTGACTGACATTTGCCAAGACAAGGAGATAAACATGGGCAACTCAACTTTTTCAGGTCCAGTACGATCTGAGGGCGGATTTACGTCCGTCAGCAAAAGCAGCACCACGGGTGCATTTACCACACAAGCTAGTATAAGTTCTGCGGGTTTTGCATCTTTAGATGCCAATACATTGGCTACAGAGGCCGGAACAGGTATTACAGGCGGCACAGGTACTATTTACAGAAGTTCTGTGATAAGAGAGGGCGGTATTATTAAGACAAGTATTTTAATTGATCTTACAGGTCTTAGATCTACAGCCAGTGGCGATATAATTGGTGTGAACGGAACGTCTAACGTATGCCATATTGGACAAATCACTGCCGCTAGAAACGGAACTATCCTAGCAGGTAGAATGACTTGTTTTGAAGCACCGGCAGGGGGTGACCCTGATATTAACGTACATTCAGCTACTGAGGGTACAGGTGTTGAAGATGGTGCGATTAGTGATTTAACTGAAACTCTTTTGTTAAACAACGGAGACTCAACATTGGGTAAGGTCGGTGTATTTTCAGCCGTGCCCGCTGCTGATGAATTTCTTTACTTAACACTAGGTGCTACAACAGACGCAGATTACACAGCAGGAAAGTTACTTATAGAGCTGTTTGGATACGAAGCATAGTTAGGAGGGTAACATGGCTGATGCAGTAACCTCACAAACGCTTGTCGATAATGACAAAACCCTTGTGATGAAGTTTACTAACATTTCAGATGGAACCGGTGAATCTGCGGTAAAAAAGGTTGATGTTAGTGCCTTAAACACTAACGGTCATGGTCAGACTTGCACAAATGTCACTATAGATAAGATATGGTGGCAGTGCATTGGCATGAAAGTTAGAATGTTTTTTGATGCTACATCAGATGCTTTTATAATAGAGTTAGGCGAAAACCAAAGTGGTCATCACGACTACAGTGAGTTTGGTGGTCTTAAAAACAATGCGGGGTCCGGCGTGACTGGCGACATTGATTTTACAACAGTTGGACACTCTAGTGCAGATACGTATACCGTCATTCTGATGATGCGTAAGAACTATGACTAAACGTAGGCGTGATAAGCAACCGCCTAAAACTAAAAAATATTTCCGCTCCACCAAGTCTGGGGCGGGAATGACTAAAGCCGGTGTTGCTAAATACAGACGCGATAATCCGGGAAGTAAATTAAAAACGGCTGTTACAAAGAAGAAAAACCTAACAGCAAAAGAAAAATCAAGGCGTAAATCATTTTGTGCACGAAGCGCCGGACAAATGAAAAAGTTTCCAAAAGCGGCTAAAAACCCAAATAGTCGTTTAAGGCAGGCAAGGAGAAGATGGCGGTGTTAATTAAACAAGCTTTTGTTGGTGGTATTACCACAATGTCTTTAGGTGCTATTACATGGATGACCGTGACCCTTATTAATGTAGATAAGGAAATAGCTGTGATGTCTATTAAGATAGAGCAAAACAACGCTATGTTAAAACCTTTATGGGAAGACTTTATTAAAAGGAGTGCAAAGTATGAACAGGCCGCAATCAAGAAGTAAAGTAAACTTAGGACGCGGAGCGTGTCCTGTAGTAAAAATGGCTAAGGGTGGTGTTGTAAAGATGAAGAAGGGCGGTAAGATCTGCCCTGAAGGTAAAGCATGGGCTAAACGTACATTTGATACATACCCAAGCGCTTATGCAAACTTAGCAGCAAGTAAGTACTGTAAAGATCCAAATTACGCCAAAGGGGCTAAAGGTAAGAAGAAAAAGAAGAAAGCATAATGGGCGAACTTAAAAAATGGTTAAAACAAGACTGGGTTCGTATTGGCACGGACGGTAAGATTAAGGGTAAGTGTGGTACATCTAAAGATAAGAAAAACCCTGATAGATGTTTGCCTCGTAGTAAAGCGCAGTCTTTGACTAAATCACAGCGTGCTGCCACCGCTAAAAAGAAAAAACGTGCAGGCGCAAAAGGAAAAACAGTAGTAAAAAATACAAAACCTGCTACAGTTAATCTTGGTAACGGCGGTTTTGTAAGAGGGAGACGATATGTCAAAAAGTAGACAAGCACAATTACTCTCTTTGATAGAAGAGGGAAATGAAGAAGCAAAAGCTGATTTATTTAAGGAATTTCCGGGTCTTTATAATAAGATGTTTGGTTTTGACCCTCAAGATGAAGATCCAACAATAGAGATCGACCAGAGTTTTGAAACTGGTGGGGTTGCAAAAGGTGCAGGAAAAGGTAAACGTTTTATTGCACGCGGCTGTGGGGCAGTAATGTCAGACAGGCGTAAGAGAACTTTGTATACTTAGGGGAAACTTATGAGAAAAAAGAAGACATATGCGATGAAAAGAGGCGGTAATGTTAAGCCTCGCATGATGAAAAAAGGCGGTAATGTTAAGCCTCGTATGATGAAAAAGGGTGGTAATGTTAAGCCTCGTATGATGAAAAAAGGTGGTAGTATTAAAAAATTTGCACCCGGTGGAAAAGTAACAAAGGGTGCTGCTACTAAAAAAACTGTTAAAAAAGCTACTATGACTCTTGCACAACTACGGGCTGAAGCTAAAAAAAGAAAGATGAAACTAGTTAAGGCCTAAATTTGCCGTATTTACAAAGTAACATCCCGCATTTTAAATGTTGGGTGCGTAGAGAATATACACACAACCATGAAAAGTATCATGGTGAGTTTTTGCACGCGATGGCTATCGCTGTGACCACAATGCCTAATAGGTGTTTGTCGTTCCAAGTAATATTTACTGGGTGTGAGAACGATGACGATGAACCTAACGTGCACGGTGGGGCTATGTGGGCTCGTATGCCGATTACTGCATTGGTTGGTGATTTTGACTTTGAGGGTTGGCCAGACCCTATGGAGACATATTTAGCACAGCCTTGGGACTGTGCCTCTCATCATCACGCTGTGTATACCCTAAATAGGGCAACTCCTTGTCCTTGGATGGCAAAGATAGGGGGTGAGTTTTACCCTGCTAAATACCATTTTACTGTTGATTATACAGAAAGCGAGATAGCAGATGACCCTGCACAGCATAAACAAAGTCACGTTCTTACTTTATTAGATGCCGGCGATTACACAGGTAACATTGTAGCCTTGCCAAACAATCGTGTTCGTGTTACTCATCCCGCATGGTTTGAGACTGGTGATGGCCCACCGGACTTCAAACCATCGCAGCATATACATTACTCGAAGTCTAATTTAGATTATGTGTTGGACGTAAACCAAATTTTTGATAATATGTACGCAAACAAGGATGAGTAAATGGCCGTATCAGATAGCACAGACTTTGAACTCGACGTTGCTGAGTACATTGAAGAGGCGTTTGAGCGTTGTGGTTTAGAGGTTAGAACAGGTTACGATCTAAAAACAGCAAAGCGTTCTCTTAACTTAATGTTAGCCGAGTGGGCTAACCGTGGTCTTAATCAGTGGACCATAACACAAACGACACAAGCACTTACCTCTGGAACAGCAACTTATAACTTAAATGCAAATGTGATAGATGTTTTGTCAGTTGTTGTTAGGCGCAGCAGTACAGATTTTGCTATGGAACGGATTAGCAGGTCCACATATTTAGGCATACCAACCAAAAGTACAACAGGACGACCTAATCAATTCTTTTTGGACAGACAGATTACTCCTGTGTTAAAAATATGGCCTACTCCAGAAAACAGCACAGACACTATTATCTTTGATGCGCTAACGCGTATGGATGATGCGGACACGTTTATTAACACAATGGATATGCCCTTTCGGTTTTTTCCATGTTTAGCAGCCGGACTGGCCTATTACATAAGCATGAAAAGAGCGCCAAACAGAACACAGATGTTAAAAGCTGTATATGAAGAGGAGTTTGAAAGAGCAATGACTGAGGACAGAGACAGGGCTTCTTTTAACGTAGTTCCTCAGTATGAATATTTTAGGAGTTCCTGATGTCAAGATTTGCGCAAGGTAAACACGCTTACGCTATATCCGATAGATCAGGTTTTCGTTATAAATATAAAGATATGCGCAAAGAGTGGAACGGCTCTCTTGTAGGTAAAGATGAGTTCGAGCCTAAGCAGCCACAACTTGAGCCCTTTCCAACTGTTATAGATGCCTTAGCTTTAAAAGATGCACGACCAGATAGAACAGAGCCACAGACTGTTCCTGTCGGTCCCGGTGGATTTCCAAATAGGGGTGTGGCTATACGCGCTTTTGTGTCTGTGGGAGAGGTGACGGTGACAACATGAGCTTTACATTTGCCACGCTTAAAACAGCTATACAGGATTATACCGAAAATTCTGAAACTACTTTTGTTAATAATCTGTCAAACTTTATTAAAGTTGCAGAGGAGCGTATCTTAAAAAACGTTCAGTTAAGTAATTTTAGAAAGAACGCCTCTGCTGCTTTTACCGGGAGCAGTGAGTTTTTGGCTTGCCCAAATGATTTTTTAACACCTTTTTCTTTAAGCTTTACGGACGCTAGTAGTAATAAAGTGTTTCTTGATTATAAAGATGTTAACTTTATACAAACTATCACGCCTAATTCTTCTACGACGGGCTCGCCACGTTTTTATGCTTTGTTCGACACGGACAACTTTATTATAGCCCCCACGCCTAGTAGCAGTTTTGCAGTAGAGCTGCATTATTATTACAGACCGGATAGTCTAACTGCCGGAGCTGATTCCGGTTCTACATGGTTAAGCACAAACGCACCCAACGCTTTGTTATATGGAGCTTTGATGGAGGCTTACACTTTTATGAAAGGTGAGCAAGACGTTATGGCAAATTATGCACAAAGGTTTACGGAGGCGGTTCAATCGCTTAAACTGTACGGCGAGGCAAAAGAAGTTAGTGATTATTATAGAACAGGAATGCTTATGAGGGATAAACAATAATGTTGATGGAGCTACCTAAAACACCGATTGTTGATATACAAACTACAAACAATAGAGGGTTTACACCGGAAGAAGTAGCCACTCGTTGTGTAGATAAGATCGTAGAGGTTGGAGACAACGCTGCCCCCGAGATTAGAGATCAAGCACGGGCTTTTAAAGCGCATCTTGAAAAAGTTATTACATTTTACATGAAAGAAGCTATAAAATCAGACAGAACAACTGTTTACAATGCTATTAAAGAGGCAGGATACGAAAAGCTTGCAGAACACGTAAGGAGGTTATAATGGCAATAACACAAGCAATGTGCGTTAGTTTTAAAAAAGAATTAATGGAGGCGGTGCATAATTTTAAAAATAGTGGAGGCAACACTTTTAATTTAGCCCTGTATACATCTAGCGCTAGTTTAGACCAAGACACAACCGCTTATACAACTAGCAATGAGGTATCAGGAACTAATTACACAGCTAAGGGTGCATCTTTAACCCGAGTAGACCCAACCACATCAGGCACTACAGCGTTTACAGATTTTTCCGATTTAACGTTTAGTAATGTGACTCTAACGGCAGCAGGGGCTCTAATATTTAATGATAGTGCATCTGGTGATCCTTCGGTTTGTGTGCTTAATTTTGGTGCGGACAAATCTGCATCTTCTGGCGATTTTACTGTAGTTTTTCCGGCGGCAGCGGCTAGTACAGCGATAATAAGGATAGCATAATGGCTTTAGTAATAGCAGATAGAGTTCGTGAAACGACAACGACTACAGGCACAGGCACCATTACATTGGCAGGTGCGGTCACAAACTTTGAAACTTTTACTGCTAATCTATCTAATTCCGACACAACCTATTATTCTATTGTTGATAATACAAATGGTGCATTTGAGGTAGGTTTAGGAACATTTACAGCCTCTGGAACGACATTAGCAAGAACAACAATCATAGCCAGTTCTAATAGCAATAGTGCTGTTGACTTTGGAGCAGGAACCAAAGATGTATTTATTACGATACCTGCAAGCAAGATGATTGTTAAGGATGCTAGTGGCAATGTAAGCATAGATGGCGATGTAACCATAGCAGATGGCAGTAATGATTTTGATGTTGCTTCACATGACGGAACTAATGGGTTGAAATTAGGTGGAACACTAGTCACTTCAAGTGCAGCAGAATTAAACATATTAGATGGTAAAAGTTTTGTTGATGAAGACAATATGGCTTCTAACAGTGCTACAGCTATTCCAAGTCAACAATCCGTAAAGGCATATGTTGACACGCAAATAACAGCAGAAGACTTAGACTTTCAGGCTGATAGTGGTGGGGCATTAAGTATTGATTTAGACAGTGAGACACTTACTTTTACAGGTGGCACAGGTATTGATACAAGTGGAAGTGGTAACGCTGTTACCTTTGCAATAGATTCTACTGTGGGTACATTGGCAGGAACACAGACACTTACAAACAAGACACTCACCTCACCGAAGATAAACGAGGACGTAGCACTAACAGCTACAGCGACAGAGTTAAACTTACTAGACGGTGTATCAGGACTAGCACAGGCTGACTTCACAAAATTAGCTGCTGTAGACTCAACGGCTACAGAACTAAATTTAGTAGATGGTTCGTCAGCAGGTACAATTGTCAACAGTAAAGCAGTAGTATATGGCAGTTCAGGTGAAGTAAATGCCACTACGTTGCAAATTGCAGGAACATCTATTACAGCAAGTGCAACAGACATAAACTTAATAGATGGGATTACAAACGGAACAGTAATAGCCAGTAAAGCTATTATAACGGACTCAAACAAAGATATCAGTGGTGGTAGGAATATTACTATAAGTGGTGAACTAGACGCTGCCACACTTGATATTAGTGGGGATGCAGATATCGATGGCACACTAGAAGCCGATGCTATAACAGTAAACGGCACAGCGTTAGCAACAGTAATAGCAGGAACAACTGTTAATAATGCAACTTTGGCATCAACGGTAACAGTGTCAGACAGCACAGCAAACACCAATTTTCCAGTAGTGTTCCACGATGAGTCAAACGCTCTATTAGATGATACTGGAGCATTACGCTACAATCCAAGCACTGGTGAATTACTCGTGCCAAAACTTACAGTGGCAGGCACGACTACAACAGTTGATACAGTTACAATCAACGCACAAAACGCTATAGTGTTTGAAGGTGCTACGGCTGATTCGCATGAAACAACCTTAACGATCACAGATCCAACTGCCGACAGAACAATTACGTTACCAGACACAACTGGTACTGTTTCACTTACTTCTGCAACAGAAACACTTACAAATAAAACGCTTACAACGCCAGTAATCAATGGGTTTAGTGGAACTGGAGATGGTTCTATTATAGGCGATCTTACAGCCAAGACATCAGATGGTGCAATTCTTAAACTACAAACAAGTGATACTACTGTAGTTAGTGGTAATTATTTAGGAAAAATTGAATTTTCTGCTCCTGATGAAGCTAGTGGTACAGATGCTGTTTTAACTGCGGGATATATCAATTCGTATGCAAGAGGCACTTTTGCTTCTAACTACAATGGAGCAGATTTATTATTTGGCACAGGATATTCTAGTGCGGCAAATGTAACAATGTGGTTGGAACACACTGGGTTACTAAATTTATATAGTAATAGCAGAGGTGGTGTTCCCGGAATTAATCTTAGATACGGCTCAACTTCAAGTTCGCAAGGCAATATAATTTTTACAAATTCTGATGGTCAGTTATGTTTTGGAGCAGATGGCAACACTTCTAATGTTGTTTTCAAGTTAGATGATGAAGATGGTCAGCCTATCTTTACTTTTTCAGAAGAGGGTGGAACAGTTATTTTAGATGGTGGAGATACAGATGTCACTGTACATAAGCCTCTTATAGCAAACAGCACCTATACAGGTGGTGGTCTTATGACCACAGGGGGAAACATTGTTATTCCAGATGCAGGTAATATAGGGTCTGCAAGTGATACGGACGCAATAGCGATTGCATCAGATGGTAAGGTAACCTTTAGTCAGGAGATAATTGCACCAAGTTTAGACATTTCTGGAAACGTAGATATAGACGGAACCCTTGAAACAGATGCCTTGAGTTTGAATGGTACATCAATGACTGCAACAGCATCAGAATTAAACTTACTAGATGGAGGAACGTCTGTGGGTAGCTCTATAACAATAGCTGATAGTGATGGTATAATCGTTAATGATGGGGGTACAATGAAATCTGTTCCTGCCTCTGATATTAAAACATACGCAGGAGGAGACTCAGCAAGTAAAGGCTTTGCCACAGCAATGGCGATAGCATTGTAAAGGAGAACATATGGCACAAGATTTTGAACGAAGTATAGCCAACGGTGTAGGCACAGGAGCCACAACTTTACGAACAGCAGACTCAGATGATGCTATAGTTGGAATTATGGTAGCAAATGTAACCTCCTCACAGATTACAGTCGAGGTATACGTTACTGTAAGTTCTGTTGATTATCACCTAATAAAAGATGCACCCATACCTGCGGGATCAGCACTACAAATACTCGACGGTGGAGCAAAGGTTGTACTGCAATCTGGTGACGCATTAAAAATAAAAAGCAATACGGCAAGCAGTGCAGATGTTTGGGTTTCTGTGGTGGATGCTATTAGTACATAGGAGGATTTATGCCTTACATAGGAAGTCAAGTTGGTTCTAGTTTTTCATCAAGACCTGCAACGCAGGAGTTCAACGGAGATGGCTCTACAACGGTCTTTACCTTAAACCAGACAGTTGCTCAAGAAGATATTATAGTAAGCGTTGACGGTGTAATACAGGAGAGTGTAGACGCATTTACAGTGCCAAATGGTACGAGTCTTACGTTTACGGCAGCTCCATCAAGTGGTACAGGAAACATCTTTGTTATCTATCTTGGTGCAACGGATACAAGTATTACGATACCCACACAGAACAAAGGCACATTTAAGAATGGTGGTATGTTTAGAACTAACGCTCAGACACTGGATGTGAATACAACAATAGAAGCTACAGAAAATGCTAACGTCACAGGTCCTCTGACCATAGCAAGTGGTATAACACTGACGATTAACTCTGGAGGAAACGTAGCAATACTATGAGCAATCTTCTAGTACAAAATATAAAGCATACAAACGGCACAACCTCTATAGTTGTAAACAGTAGTGGTCATGTTGCTACGGATACTATTAAGGGAAACAGTACAGCAGGTTCTATTAGTGTTGTTGGAGAAGGTAACTCTACAACCACTAATCTGCAACAGGGATTAGCAAAAATGTGGTGTCAGTATGATGGAAGTGGTACAGCCCAGTTAGACGACAGCTTTAACTCCTCTGGAATAACTGACCACGGAACAGGAACGTATACGTTATTAATAGCAAATGATATGTCAAATGATGACTATGCTGTAGGTGGGCTTATGGAAGGTATGAATTATCAGTTCGCTAGTGAAGCTACTAAACAAACTACTGGAGTTAAGGTTGAAACAATGGGTTCAGGTGGGTCTAAATTTGATTGCACCTACGGCTGTATAATCATACACGGAGACTTGGCATAATGGCAACACTCAAAACAAACACACTCACAGGCACATCAACAGCAGGGTCTATTGCCGTCACAGGAGAGGGTAACTCTACAACTACCAACTTACAGCAAGGGTTGGCTAAACTGTTTGTCCGTATTCACGCTAATGGAACAACTGCATTGGATAGTTTTAATGTTTCTTCCGTTGATGATGATGGTACAGGAGACTATGGAGTTAATATTGCAAACGATATGGCATCTGCTAATTATACAGTGACAACAGCAGTAACAACTTCTGACAATACTACTGTAAATGCTACTTGCGAAGTTGACCCCGGTGACAATATAACATCAGGAATGTTTGACCTTGAAACTTCTTATGTCAATGCAACTAATAATAGGACACTGTTTGATTACAGTTCAAACGCAACAGTTCATGGAGACTTGGCATGAGTACACTAAGAACAAATGCCCTAGAGGGAGTAGACGCAAAGAACAGCATCACTATTGTTGCAGGTGCAGGGAATGTTACCACGACTAATCTGCAACAGGGGTTGTGTAAGGCTTGGGTTCACCATGACCAAAGTGGGACACACACTATTGATGATAGCTTTAATATGACTTCAACCACTGATATTGACGTAGGCAGAACTTCTTATACTTTAACCAACAATATGGCAAATGCAACCTATCCAACACCGTGGAATGCTTATGATGGAAGCACATATATGACTGTTTCACAAGGATGGGATAAAACAACAGCTTCTTGGAAAAATGCTCGTAGTGGTGGTGATTTTAGCACAAAAGTTGATGCAGATGGTAATGGCGAAACAGCATTTGGAGATTTAGCATGACACCAGAATTTCAAGGAACACATTTATGGGATAGACTAGGGTGGGCAAAAGAAAACTTAGAGCCATACAGAAGTGAGTATTGCATTGTATGGGAAGACCCTGACAACCTAGATGAACCTGCAAAGGTAACACACCCTGACCCTAACTGGATGGCGTGTGCATTGAATGGTGGCATACTACCACCTGTATGGGTTTATTGGGAACTCAAGAAGGACGAAGCACAACCAGACTTTGTAAAGCATACACGAGGGTATTTACTCCATAATACAAAGCCAGTAAAGGCTATGACAGAAGAAGAAGCAATAGAGTACCTTATACAGAAAGATATACCTGAAAGGGTGTGGAGAGATTATGAGAAGTCAAACCGACCAAGACTTGTCATATGTAAGAAAGAGCAATTGCCACAACATCGTACATGGCGAAATGCTTGGAAAATAGCTGCTTAAATAGGAGGAACTAAAATGGCAACTAAGACTTTTGTAACCGACAAGGATGGTGCAACAGCAGACGCT
>FUFK010038069.1_pt1 | contig 49843 bp, 47 predicted proteins | sample 1021851 | NCBI WGS metagenome assembly FUFK01 (sample SAMEA51879418, study PRJEB19060) | metagenome | reverse complement strand
GAAGCAAATTCCCATTAGAATTAGCGCGATAAGTACCGCATACTTGCTTATTTTCTTACTCAGTTCCCATAAATTCTTATAATCCCTGGCGCCCAGTAATTTTCCTCCGATCGCGTTTCCAGCATTGGCATATCCATCTATAAAAAAGCTGAAGAACAGCCAGATGTTCATGAGAATGCTCTGNGCCGCTATATAGTTCTTACCATAATCTGTCGCGTAAGCGTTTGCCAGATAGATGGCAAAATTAAGAGCAGCAGTTCTTATGAACAGGTTTGCTGCCATAAGCAATAAAGGTTTCATCTGCGGATTGATCTTTAGACTCAACTTCAAATGAAATGGNGTNTTCNTGAANTAGAACCAGAGTGCCATNATAAGCATAGTCGCCTGCGCAGCAAGACTGGCATANGCNGCACNTTCAAGATGCATTGCCGGNACNAGNCCNTTNATTCCATAAACCAGAATATAGTCCAGAACTATATTNACCNCNGCTCCGGTTAGACTGCATTTCATTGCCCAAAGGGTGTTCTGTAAACCTCTAAAAACGCCAAAGATCGCGAAGGTTACCAGTGTTAGGGGATATCCCAGTGCCCTGATCTTATAATAACTTTCAGAATACTGCAGAATTAGACCATCAGCATTATACGCGCTGAAGATCGCTTCAGCAAAGATTGCTGTAGTAGCATAAATTACCAGGCTGAACAGAAAATTAAAAAAGATAGTTTGAGGAATAAGGGTTTTGACAGCATGTAAGCGATTTGCTCCCAGATGCTGAGATACGGTTGCTGAAATCGCAGTTTTGGTTTGCGCTACAATCCAGATGATGGCAGAAAGAAAAGAACCTACGATTCCTGCAGCTGCCAGGGCTTCTATGGAATTTTCTTCTACATTTCCAATAACTGCAATATCGGTTAGTGATATTAATGGTTCTGCGATACCTGCTATGATCGCCGGGATCGCGATCTTATTAATATTACCAAAACTTACAGAATTTCCCGGTTTTGAGGCCATATTCAGCAAATATAGAAGCCTTTATACTACAAAAGCAACTCGTAACAATAAAAAGGAGCTTCGCTTTGCTTCGGAAAATAGATATTACCCAGTCTCTGGTATCCGCGTGCTTCGTAAAATTTATGATTCCGCTTATTTAAACTGAAGGTATCAAGTCTTACCGATTCATACTTCTCTTCTCTGGCAAAGTTTTCGGCAAAGTCCATTAACTCTTGTCCTAATCCAGAACCCCACTGTTCAGGATGTGTGGCCAGCCTATGAACATAAAGGTTATTCTCTGTTTTGCTCAACCAGTTAATAGGATCATACTCCTCATCCTTAACCGGAGTAAGGACGATTATGCCCATAATGACATCCTTTGAAACTAGCTTGAATAGTTCCTTCTTTTCAACATCAGCCTGTAATTTTTCAATGGAAGGATAGTGTTCATTCCATTGATAGATTCCCTGTGCGATCATCGCTTCGGCACAAGCTTCAGTTAGTTTTTTAATCTCCTGGAGGTCACGAATTTCAGCTCTTTTGATCATTTGTTACTAATAAAATAAACATTTTCATATTTATGAAAAATCATTACATTTGCTCAACTATGGGGGATTAGCTCAGCTGGCTAGAGCGTTTGGCTGGCAGCCAAAAGGTCATCGGTTCGACTCCGATATTCTCCACAAAAAAACCACTGAATTTCAGTGGTTTTTTGTTTTTCAGGATTAATCGTTATCGGCATATTCAGCATAAAGATCCTCCGCATCAGCATTCAGGAACTCGATCGTTTTATTAATCACATGTTTGAATTCCTTAGGAAGTTCATCTTCATCTTTCCAGGGATGAGAAACCCCGAAGACATGATCTGCATTTTCGACTAATAATAGTTTTGGAGCAGGACTCCACTCAAAAAGATTCCCGGCCTCTCCAATTGATACACTGGTATCGCTACTTCCGTGGGCGATCAAATGTGGAATTTTCAGTTTTTGCGCCGCCTTTTTAATATTGAGCTTCTCTTTATTTTCCTTGAAGTTTTTGTAGAACTGGTAGTGGTGAGGCAATTGCTGCCCTGTTCTTGAATTAACAATATACTGCACNCCTTTTTTCTCCCATGCTTCCAGTTTCTTTCCTTCCGGAAATCTTGATCCAAAATCTGAAACTGATGCAAGCGTAATAAGTTTGGTGATTCGTTTGTCCTGAGCCGACTTTAATACAGTGATTCCTCCACCTCTGGAATGACCTATCAAACTAATATCTGAAGGATCCAGGTGTTGACCGAACTTGAAAGTTGGTAATAGAAGTGAGTCGATGACAGATTGTAGATCGTCCAGCTCAATGGTATAATTGTTATCACCAAATGCTTCTATCTGGTAGAATTCTGTTGGATTTTCAGGACTCGTTCCGTTGTGACTGAAATTGAATTTTACAAAGAAATAGCCTGCTTCGGCAATGAGTTCACCCATTTTATCCCAGGCTCCCCAGTCTTTAAAACCTTTATATCCGTGACAAAAGATCACCACCGGTTTTGGTTTTCCATCATCCTTGAAGATCAGGTCCATGGGAATTGGCTTGTTGTGACGACCCTCGATGATGATATTCTGTTCCTTAGAAACTTCCATAATGTTTTTTAATTTCTTTTTCGATAAATGGAATTTCTGGATTGCAGATCTCCATTATTAATTTTTTTAGCTCTTTCTGAAAATTTTCCAGGGTTTCTACCTGAATCAAATAGTCTGGTTTTTTGTCAATTTTCAGCTGAAATTTAAGAAATCCTGATCTAAGATTCTTGAAAGATATGATTCCTGCTTCAGCGGGGAATTTAAGATCTTTCTCCAGGGATATCAAGGTGGCGTAAGTTAAAACCTGAAAGCTTTTTGCGAATTTGTCATAATCTTTTGTTATTTCATCCCAGTCTTTGACGATCAGGTCTTTTGAATCAACTTTTCCGGTCTTATAATCCATGATTCTCATAACGTCATCAGTCTTTTCAACCCGGTCTACTTTACCTCTCAGATAAACTGGAAATTGCAGATGATCCATTGGTAGTTGGACTCTAAGATCTTTTTCGATCTGTAATATTTGAATATCACTACCATTTTCCAATCTCTTAATTTCAAAATTCAGAAAATTGCGCATATACCTCTTAGCCACTTCGAAAATCAGCAAATTCCTTCCTTTGTCTAATGGTGCCTTACTATAGTTCTCTGCAAATTCTTTTGAGATCTGGGTGTTCGCTTCTTTTTTGAACCTTTCAACAATTTCTGCGGTTAGTAATTCTCCTTCCAGCGGTTTGTAAAGGTTTTCCAGCGCATTATGCACGACTGTTCCCAGCGTATTGAAAGCCACTGTTTCTTCCACTTCTTCCTGATCTCTGACCCCCAGCACATACTGATTATAGAAATCCAGCGGATTTCTCATATACGTAGTTAATGCTGAAGGTGAGAAGCCTGAGCCAGCAAGACCCTTGATCTTCTCCATCATTTGCGGAGTTTTCTCTACCACTCTTAACTTTTGGCCGTTANCGGGTACCATAGGACTAATAAGATGCTGAGTGATATGATGCGCTGGAATATTTTCTATCTCCAACTGGGTAATGAATCTGGACTTCTCTCCAGAATTAAGGCCATCTGCTTCTGTATTGTAAAGTAGGTAAACCTTTTTTGCACGTTGTAGTAATCGGTAAAAATGGTATGTATACACCGCATCCTTTTCCCTGTAGGTAGGTAGTTTATATTCCTGTTTTAGATCATAAGGAATAAAAGAATTATCTGATTTTCCAGCAGGTAGTGTCCCTTCGTTGAGAGAGGTTATGATCACAGTTTCAAAGTCAAGCGCCCGTGATTCCAGCATTCCCATTAATTGTAATCCTTTAAAAGGTCTACCCTGGAAGTCCAGCGTTTCAGTACTTACCAGCTCCTTATAGAAGTCATGTAAAGACCTGATCGTTTTTATATGGGTAAACTTCTCATTAAGAGTCTCCAGTTTATTAAAGAGCAGGTAGAAATGATATAAGAACTCTAAGGAGAGCGTATCTTCTTTAGCTTTTAAATGTGCTTTGAGTATTTGTATGAGTTCCTGAACATCTTCAGAAAACCTGGTAACCGAATCGTTTTTCGGTTTAAAACATAGTTCAGCTATTCTTCGATTTTCGTCCTTGAATTCTCCCAGAATTTCTTCAGACTTTAAATAAACAAGGTTGTCTTTATTGATCTTCTTTATCAACCTGTCCGCATCATTTGAAATGATTTCGTACAAAGTCGGATGATTTATGATTCCTAGGACATCTTTATAATAATGATCCTTGCCAGTTGAAATATGAATATTAAAGATATTTTCGAAAAGGGAGCTTACAGGTGCATTATCTATGGGAAAACCCATAGTTACATTAAGATCATTGATATGATCTGGAAGCGAGCTCAAAACAGGTAGTAAGAGGTCTTCTTCGCCAAGTACTATTGCAGTGTTCTCCAGTTCTTCGGAAGAGAGATCGGTAATGATNTCGCCAAGGAATTTCGCCTGCCCAATATTTTTAGGTACGCCAATCAATTGGATTTNCTTTTCTTCTGAATACTTATTATTAAATTCAGGCTTTGGGTTCTGCTGGTAAAATTTCCAGTCTTCGAGGTATTGNCGCAGGAATAAAGAAGCACCATGTGCAGGATCTCTATAAAAATGCTCGTCAAGATCCCAGAAAACCTCAGCTTTATCATTCTCCAGCATAAATTGAATGATACGCTGTTCAGAAGCATTTAGAGCATTGAANCCAATAAACACATGCTTTGATGTGATATTACTCGTATATTCCTCGATGTTCTCTGATGCCTTACGATAAATAAGGCCCTGGTATCCCTGTTCTTTTTCCAGTAACCTGTTGGCNAGGGATTCATAATAATCTGGAAGTCTCTTCCAGAAAGCAAGGTATTTTTCGATCAATTCTGTTTTCTCATCCTGAAGATACCAGTGTTTTATATCCTGTATACCTGAGAGGTAATCAAAGAAAGGTTTATTATCGATCAGGTATCGGTCAATTTCATTAAAATCGTGAATAAGACTTTGTGCCCAGGTTACAAATGTTTCGAATGTTTCCTGTTCAACTTCAGGAGTCAGTTCTTTATAAATATTATAAAATTCGAAAAGAGTCACAGTATTGTCAATTCCCTGTAGTTTCGAGATGACCTCGGTAAACTCTTCAATACTATAGATTGTGGGTGCGAAGATGGTTTCTTCTGTGATCGCAGCCAGTTCTTTAAGTAAATAAGCACCGGCTCTTTTACTGGGAAGAATAATGACCAGCTCTGAGATATTTTGATTGGTAGCCCTTAGTTTTTCCAGGACTTCGCAGATGAATGATTTCATAGCCCTAAAATAAAAAACGCCCCGCAATGCGGGGCGTTTTCTTATATGAATAATTCAATAATTAGTTCATTGACTCTTCATTAGACTTGTCTTTCATCTCTTTGTCTTTGTCAAGAGAGATTTCAACACGTCTGTTATCCTGTCTTCCTTTTGCAGTACTGTTAGTAGCAATTGGTTGAGTTTCACCATATCCTTCAGAAGTCAATCTGTTAGATGGTACACCATTCTCTTCAAGGAAAGTAGCTACAGAAGCAGCACGTTCTTTAGAAAGATTCATGTTGTAAGAATCACTTCCTGNGCTATCTGTGTGACCTCCAATGTGGAAGATAGTTTGTGGATACTCATTCATGATATCTACGATAGACTTAAGAGCTTCTTCAGATTCAGTTCTGATAGTTGCTTTATTCAAGTCAAAAAGTACAGTCTTAGAATATTCGTTAAGTTCTGAAATTACTTCAGCAGTTGGTTCTGGACATCCGTTAGATGCAGCAACACCAGCTACTTCAGGACAGTCATCATCCTTATCAAGGATTCCGTCACCGTCAGTATCAGGCCATGGGCATCCATTGTTTTCAGCTGGACCAGCTTCTTCAGGACACTCATCTTCGTCATCTCTTACACCATCACCATCAGCATCAGGACAACCATTCATTTCAGCAAGACCTGCAACTTCTGGACAATCATCATCAGGATCAGCTACACCGTCACCATCCGAATCAGGACATCCGTCAAATTCAGCAAGACCAGCTTCGTTAGGACATGCATCCTGACGATCTTCGATCCCGTCACCATCAGAGTCTGGGCAACCGTTGAATTCAGCAAGACCTGGTTGTTCTGGACACTCATCGTCTTTATCATATACTCCGTCACCGTCAGTATCAGTTCCACCGAACATGAACTTAACACCAGCTGCATGCTGGAAGTGAGAAGCCATTTCAGCTTCAAATACGTGCTTGTACTTAGATTCTACAGTAAGAGCGATGTTATCTGAAAACCAGAAGTTTAATCCTACTTTACCGTTAAGAGTTGCAGCATCTAGATTAGAGATATCTTCTCCATCCTGGTCACCAATCCAAGTGTAACCACCACCAACTCCAACAACAGGATCAATCCATCCGTCATTAAGTAGTGCTCTAAGGCTGTAATCCAATCCAAGGTCAACACCATAGTAAGAAAGATCTTGAACTCCTCTATCACCGTACTTGTCGATCTGGTTGATAGTACCACTCAATTCTCCTACAAATCCTGCTCCAATATATCTGGATACAGAAAGCTTAGAAACCGATGGAAGAATGTTCCAGTGATCTCCGGTATCAAAATACTGGTCGAACCATCCACCTAGAGGAGCATCCTCACCGGTTGGATAAAAATCGACTGCATTGGCACCAATACCAATTGCCCAAGGGTTGTCAGCATCCTGCGCCTGAGCCGTAGTAAAGCCCAAAAACAGCAAAGAAGCCAATACAATTTTGCTAAGATGTTTCATATTTAATAGTTTAGTTTTAAGTGTTAATAGTAAGCAAAAGTATATGCTTAATGCATATTAACAAAAGTAAAAATAATAAAGTTTTCTTAATTAGAGCGCGATTCCAAAGGGTTTTCAGCCTTGTTAACAACTGGTTTTCAATGAAATCAACCTTCTTCAATCAATAAATNAGAAGTTAATTTTANCTAATCACTCCTAATTCCTTTCCAACTTTGGTAAATGCCTGAATCGCTTTGTCCAGATGTTCCTTGTTATGTGCAGCAGATAATTGNACTCTTATTCTTGCTTTTCCCTTTGGTACCACNGGATAGAAGAAGCCTATCACATAGATTCCCTCCTCAAGCAACTTGTCTGCCATATCCTGGGATAATTTNGCATCATGAAGCATTACCGGTACAATTGCTGCCTCNCCATCAATGATCTCAAANCCGGCATCTTTAACACCNTTTTTGAAGTAAGCAGTATTCTCTTTTAACTTTTGTCTTAAGCTGGAATCATTTTCCAGCATTTCAAATACTTTAATAGATGCTCCAACAATCGCAGGGGCCAATGAGTTTGAAAATAGGTATGGTCTTGATCTTTGTCTTAATAGCTCGATGATCTCTTTTTTAGCAGTGGTATAACCTCCCATGGCGCCACCAAGTGCTTTCCCTAAAGTACCCGTGATGATGTCAATTCTTCCTAGAACATTCTTTTCTTCCAAAGTTCCAATTCCTTTCTCGCCAATAAAACCGGTAGCATGACACTCATCGATCATTACTAGAGCATCATATTTATCTGCCAGATCACAAATAGCATCCAAAGGAGCTACAAGGCCGTCCATTGAGAAAACACCATCTGTTACGATCATTTTAAAACGAGCACCTTTTTCGTTCGCCGCCTTTAACTGCTCTTCAAGATCATTCATGTCACCATTCTGGTAACGATAGCGCGCAGCTTTACATAATCTCACACCATCTATAATGGAAGCATGATTTAATGAATCTGAAATAATGGCATCTTCTTTAGTAAGGAGTGGTTCAAAAATTCCACCGTTAGCATCAAAACATGCAGCGTACAGGATTGTATCTTCAGTTCCGTAGAAATCAGCGATCTTTTGCTCCAGTTCTTTGTGTATATCCTGGGTTCCACAAATAAAACGTACACTGGACATTCCAAATCCATGAGTATCCATAGTATCTTTTGCAGCCTGTATCACCTCAGGATGTGAAGACAATCCCAGGTAGTTATTCGCACAAAAGTTGATCACTTCCTGCCCTGTAGATATTTTGATCACTGCGTCCTGAGGTCCGGTGATGATTCGTTCTTTTTTAAAGAGTCCATCGTTTTTGATCTCTTCAAGTTCTTTTTCTAAATGCTCTTTTATTTTTCCGTACATATCAATATTTTAATTTTCACTCTCGTGCAAAGTTATAATTCTTTTATACAATCCTAATTTGAACCGGTTCGTTCGTGTAGACAAGCATAGATTTCTCCACTTCGTAACCCATATTGGTCATGGCTTTTGCATATTCTGAAACCTGGCGTGTATGAGTATCCACAAAACCACCGGTCTTATAATCTATAATGGTGATCTTATTATTACTGAAGTTCAGCCTGTCTGGACGCAATCGGTTCCCGTTGCGGGTAATGATCTCCCTTTCATTCTTGTTTTGCACATTTTCTGCAAACAAATGTTTCAGTTCTTCATGCTCAATGATCTTTTCGATGCTGGCAGAGATCTCTTTCCTTGATTCTTCCCTAATCAATCCTGAATTTACTGCCCAGACCATGGCTTTTTCAAGGTCTTTGGAAGAATTGATCCTGGCCAGGATCTCGTGAGCAATTTCACCTTTTTCGATAGCCTCCTGCTGTTTTGTATCCCACATCGCGCCAGATCGTGTTACGATATTTACAGCTTTGTTTTGAACCGGGGAGGTATAGAATTGTTCCGGGAAAATAGAAGTTTTTCCTTTTTTCTCTTCGGAAGAAAATTTTAACTTTTCTCCAAATTCGCAAACCAGGGAGTCGTCATATTTAGATTCAGATTCCAGGAAGTTTCTAAGCATTCCTGAAATATTAAGGGTCTTCTTATCTGAAGATTCGTGACTGGTCATAATATATAGCTGTTCTGCAGCTCGTGTACAGGCAACATAGAGAACATTCAACGTATCCAGCTCATTCTTGCTCAACAAGTCGTGATATTTCTCAACCGCTTCCTCATTCCAGTTCAGTAATTTTTTAGAAGCACTTACATAAGCCAGCGGAATATTTTCATCTGGAACGCCTAGCCAGAGGTTGTCCATTCTTGTATTTTGCAGGTCTGCATCTGCAAAAGGATAGATAACTACAGGAAATTCAAGACCTTTCGACTTATGAATGGTCATGATCTGTACAGCATCATCGGTTTCTGGAACCACTATGCTTAGCCTGTCCTTTTTCCGTTCCCAGAGTTCAAGAAATGAATGCAGACTGTTGGAGGTTTTTTGAGCAGACTCAAATATAAAATCCAGAAAAAACTGGATGTACGCATTGGATTGCTGCACAAGTTCAAAACTTCGTATGATATATTCTGCGGCTTCGTAAATTGACAATCTCTTGATCTCCATTAAATCAAAGCTTACCAATGCAGAATCCAGCCAACCCAGAAATTCCTGTCCGTTTTTAGGCAAATGCTCTACAAGAACCGGAAAACTTTCTTCTTCGGAAATGAAACGAGGTGACAACTGTTCATAGATCTTAAGTTTTAGCTTATCGTCTTCGGGATAAAGTGAAAACTTCAGTAGATCTGCAATTAATTTTACTTCCGAAGATTGGGAAACCAGAAGCGTTTCAGATGAAATTACTGAAATTCCCTGTTCTGAAAGATATTCAGCAATGGCAATCCCTTCTTTTTTACGCCGGGTAAGTATGCAGATATCCTGCTTGGAATAGCCTTGTCCTTCCAGATCTTTGATAGTTTCGAAGATCTTTTCAGGATAGATTTCCAGTTGTTCTTCAGCATTTTTTGCTTCAATAAAACTTACGTTCACATAACCAAATTCACCCTTTTTAGGCGATTGTGCTGAATTCTTAAAAAGATCTGCATATTCAGGATGTGTTAGCAGCGTCGCAGCATACTGAAAAAAGCTGTTATTGAAGTTCACCACGGTGGAACCACTTCTAAAATTATTTGGGAGGTTCTCAAGAACCTGTTCTACCTGAAACGGACTCGTTTTTTTATTGCTAAGGTCTATAAGTTGTTCTGCCCGGCCGCCTCTCCAGCGATAGATACTCTGCTTAGCATCTCCAACGATCGTAATACCAGAAGCCTCTTCGCCCTGACTAAGATTATGGCTGATAAGTGGCACCAGGTTTTCCCATTGCATGGTAGATGTATCCTGGAATTCATCAATAAAATAGTGCTGATAACGTTCTCCAAGTCGTTCGTAAATGAAAGGAGCCGGTTGATCTTTTACCTGTTCACTTATTTTTGGATTAAATTCTGAAATNANNATGACATTTTTTTCTTTNTTAATNANCTCTATTTCCCGGTTTATTTCATTGATCAANGANAGCTGAACCAGATTTTTCCNGATCTCGGTAAGAAATTCCAGGTGAAAGAANANNTTTTTNGANGTTTCNAAGATCTCCACAATTTCAGGTTGTAAAGAATCCATGNTCATTTGAGTATCCTTGCTGGCTTTGGTNTTNGCATACATTGGGGAATCTGCAATGTTCTTCGCCCANGCACTNTCAAAAGNAACCGACATATCACCTTGCTGCAATTTTGAAAAATGCTTGGGTATGTACTTACCTTTAAAATCTTCCTCTGACAGTCCTGCGTTATGGATGACTTCAAAAAAATGATCTCCAAAAGTTTTTAATCCATCTTCAGCTTCCAGCATGTCTGCCCTTAATTTTTTGGCAAATGCAGCAAAATCCTCCAGCGTTCTGGTTTTGAGTACTGCGATCTCTTTCTGGTGATTTTCGTTGATGAGTAAACGCGAAATATCGTAAAGATCTCGACTTATATCCCAGCTACGATCATCATCTGTCTTTGACAGAGTGTAGTTCACCAGCACCCGTGTCAATTTCTCGTCATTACCGGCGCGGTTAATAAGGCTGTCTACCGCTTCCATTAGAATATCTTCCGCACCAATTTCCACTTCAAAATTCATGGGTATACCAAGGTCACGAGCGAAAGTGCGTATCACCCGGTGCGTGAACCCATCTATAGTCGAAATTTCAAAGGCAGCATAATTATGAATAATGCTTTTAAGAATTTCCCTGGATTTCTCCCGAATTTGCTCTTCTGAAAGATTAGTTTCTTCCATGATCGCGGTCATTAAAGGATCTACCTGAACAGAATCTTCTTTTGCAAAACTGGCCAGGCTTTCTATGATCCGTTTTTTCATCTCACCAACAGCTTTATTGGTAAAGGTGATAGCAAGGATATTTTTATAGCTATCCTTTCGATTTGAGTTGAATAAAATACTGAGGTAACGCTTTACGAGGGTGAAGGTTTTTCCAGAGCCTGCAGAGGCATTATAGATATGAAAGAAATTTTCCAAATTCGGCTATATTATTGAGATTTGAGAGCTTGTACAAAGCTTAAAGTTAAAATAAAAATGACTGGAAATCGGGCATTGCTTTTAAGTAATTTATAACAGTAAATAATTTCCATTAAATGCCTTAATGGCTAAATTTGATGGAATATAAAGTACTAATCACAAAAAAATCAAATAATTATGTCATTTGAATTACCAAAACTTAAATATGCTTTTGATGCATTGGAGCCACATATAGATGCAAAAACGATGGAAATTCACCACGATAAGCATCATGCAGGTTATACCAAGAAGCTGAACAATGCGATCGAAGGTACAGATATGGAAGGAAAGAATATAGAAAATATACTTCAAAACCTTGACATGTCTAATAAAGCTGTAAGAAACAATGGTGGTGGTTTTTATAACCATAGCTTATTCTGGGAAGTAATGTCTCCTGATGGTGGAGGAAAACCAGAAGGCGAGCTAGCTTCAGCTATCGATAGCGCTTTTGGTTCTTTCGATGCTTTTAAAGAGAAATTCTCTAATGCAGCTGCTGGACAATTTGGATCTGGATGGGCATGGCTATGTGTACATAGTGGTGGAAAAGTAGAAGTTTGTTCTACTGCAAACCAGGATAATCCAATCATGCCGGAAATTGGTTGTGGAGGAACTCCAATTCTTGGATTAGACGTTTGGGAACATGCTTACTACCTGAATTACCAGAATAAGCGTCCTGAATATATCGATGCATTCTTTAATGTGATCGATTGGAAAGAAGTTTCCAGCAGATACGCTAAAGCAAAATAATATAGAATTGTTTTCTATACATTGAAGACCGCCAAATGGCGGTCTTTTTTTGTTCAGTTATATTCATAAAAAAAGGCGGATCAAGATCCACCTTTTTTTGCCCCAAATCTACCATGAACTTAACCTACTTATGCTATGGTCTAATAAATATAGTTCGAATGTTCGTTGCAAATCAAACTTTTAGACGAAATGCCTGAAAACTAGATGAGTAGCTGAAAATAATAAACTGTTTAAGTAGTAGGTAGAAGGGTTAAACAACCTGATCTTCAGTTATGTTAATAAAAAAAGGCGGATCAAGATCCACCTTTTTTTGCCCCAAATCTACCATGAACTTAACCTACTTATGCTATGGTCTAATAAATATAGTTTGAAAGTTCGTTGCAAATCAAACTTTTAGATGAAATACCTGAAAACTAGTTAAGTGGCTTATTATTAGAATATTATAGGTGGATGCCAACTCGAGAAATTTAACGACCGGATATAAAAAAAGGCGGAATGAATCCACCTTTTTTTGCCCCAAATCTACCATGAACTTAACCTACTTATGTTATGGCATGGTACTAATGTAGATAGATAAAATCTAGCCACAAATATTATTAGACAAAATGCATATTTACTGGTTGAAAAGCGATTTAGTATGCTCTGTCTGTATTTCCTTCATAGAAATTTATAAATGCCCGGTTTACTACCCGGTTCCCGCCGGCAGTGGGATAGTCACCGGTAAAGTACCAGTCACCCAGGTTCTTTGGACATGCTTTATGTAAGTTTTCTACCGTTTGGTAAATGATCTTTACGTCAGCATTTACATCCGTATCACACAACAATTCTGAGATCTTATCAGAGATCTGCTCATTGGTAAATGGATCGTACATTTCCTTGACGAAGTTCTGCACCTCCGTATCATCCAAATCTACCTGTTGCTTACATTTCTTATAAACCTTTTCTACGATCTCATATTGGTTACATTCCTTAAGTAACTCCAAAGCAGCTCTAAAAGCAACAAGATCTTCCAGCCTGGCCATATCAATTCCATAACAATCCGGGTACCTTATTTGCGGAGCCGAAGAAACTACCACGATCTTTTTTGGTTTTAGCCGGTCCATCATCTTGATAATACTTTTCTTCAGAGTAGTTCCCCGAACAATACTGTCATCAATGATCACGAGGTTGTCCTCGGGTTTTACCACGCCGTATGTCACATCATATACATGAGCAACCAGGTCATCCCTGCTGCTGTCTTCAGTAATAAAGGTTCGTAGCTTTACGTCCTTGATCGCGATCTTTTCAGTCCTAAGCCTATGGGATAGAATTTCCTGTAGTCTTGCATCGGTTAANGTTTCCTTTTCTTCCAGGATGGCTTCATTCTTCTGCTTGTTCAATTCATCCTGAGCGGCTTCCACCATTCCGTAGAAAGAAGTTTCCGCAGTATTAGGAATAAATGAGAAGACAGTTTTTAAGGTGTCATGGTCAATACTTTTCAATACATCTGGCATGAGTAGCCTGCCCAGCATTTTACGCTCTTCATAAATTTCAGCATCACTACCACGGGAAAAATAGATCCTTTCAAAAGAACAAGCCTTGCGTTCAAGAGGTTTCAGAATTTCGGTAATATTTACCTCTCCGCTTTTTTTAGTGATGATCGCGTTCCCCGGAGGTAATTCGTGAACATCATCGAAATCTACATTGAATACTGTTTGAATAACGGGTCTTTCTGAAGCTACCACAACCACTTCATCATCCTTATAGTAATATGCGGGACGAATCCCTGCAGGATCACGAAGTACGAAAGAATCACCGTGACCAATCATCCCTGCCATGGCATAACCTCCATCCCAGTTCTTTGAAGATTTTCTCAGAATCTTCGCAACATCAAGCTGCTCTGCGATATGTGGAGAAGCCTGTTTCTTGGAAAAACCTTCTTTCTTAAGTTTCTTATATAATTTTCTTACTTCTGAATCCAGGAAGTGACCGATCTTTTCCATGACCGTTACTGTATCTGCTCGTTCCTTTGGATGCTGCCCGAGTTCAACAAGATTATCGAACAATTGGTTCACATTGGTCATGTTNAAATTNCCNGCAACNATAAGATTACGGTGCATCCAGTTGTTCTGTCTCAGGAATGGGTGTACNCTTTCTATNCTNTTCTTTCCGAAGGTTCCGTAGCGAACATGACCNAGNAAAACCTCACCCAGNTAAGGGATGTATTTCTTCTGAANTTCAGTATCTTCTGCGTACTCNGGATTTGCCAGGATCTCNTCATTGATCCTTTGATTGATCTGNTCAAAAATATCCTGAATTGGCTGTGCNGCATTAGATCTTACNCGACTTATGTAACGCTCNCCAGGTGCTGTGTTTANTTTGATACTGGCGAAACCTGCACCNTCCTGACCTCGGTTGTGNTGTTTCTCCATAAGAAGGTACATCTTATTCACACCATAAAAAGCAGTGCCATACTTCTTTTTATAGTAGTCTAATGGTTTAAGAAGCCTTATCTGTGCAATTCCACATTCGTGTTTTATAGCGTCACTCATAGGGTCTTATCTGGAATTTGTTGTGTTGTTATTTATGTCACAAAAAAAGCCCTGAAATTACAGGGCATGTTTTACTAGTCTAATTTTGTTTCGAAGTGCGTTAGCTTCTTGAAATCGTGAAGCCGCTCGTTTACTTCCTCGCGAGATAATTTCTGCATCCGTTCTGTTCCAAACTTTTCAACGCAAAAGGATGCGAGGTTGGATCCATAGATCACGGCGTTTTTCATGTTCTCGAAAGAGATATCATTTGTTCTGGCAAGGTATCCAATAAAACCACCGGCAAAAGTATCGCCAGCACCGGTTGGATCGAAAACTTCTTCAAGAGGAAGGGCAGGAGCATGGAAGATCTGATCTTCATGGAAAAGCAGTGCACCATGTTCTCCTTTTTTAATTACTATATATTTAGGACCCATTTCAGCGATCTTTCTGGCAGCTTTTACCAGAGAGTATTCACCTGAAAGTTGTCTTGCTTCTTCGTCATTAATAGTAATTACATCTACTTTAGCAATTACTTTGTCAAGGTCTTGAGGAGTATTGTCCATCCAGAAGTTCATAGTATCAAGAACAACAAGCTTAGGATTCTCAACCTGTTCCAACACGCTCAATTGCACCAACGGATGAAGGTTTCCTAACATTACATATTCTGAGTCCTTATAATTATTAGGAACTACCGGGTTGAAATCTGCCAGTACATTTAATTGCGTATCCAGAGTATCTCTGCTGTTCAGATCATTATGATAGCGACCGCTCCAGAAAAACGTCTTACCTCCCTTTACAACCTCGATTCCTTCAATATCGATATTATTATTCTTCATTAGGTCGAGGTATTCCTGGGGAAAATCATCTCCCACCACAGAAACCACGGCGCTGTCTATATCAAAGTTCGCTGCGGAAAGGCCTATATAAGTACCTGCTCCACCTAATATTTTATCTGTTTTTCCAAATGGAGTTTCAATAGCATCAAAAGCTACAGTTCCAACAATAAGTAATTTACTCATAACGGGTTTTAAATTGTCCCTGCAAATATACAGTTTGTTTTTCAAGCTGTAAACCTGAAAGCCGGGTTCAATTGTTAAGCTTTGTAACCATCATCTGCGGGAAGGTCCTTTCCTTTAGAGGCCATTACTGCCAGGGTATCGCAACGCTCATTCTGTGGGTGATCATTATGACCTTTGATCCATTGGAACTCTACTTTATGTCTTCGGAAGACCTTCAGAAAAGCTTTCCAGAGATCAGCATTTTTACGATTCACAAAATTTTTCTTCTCCCAGCCAAAGATCCAGCCTTTGTTCACTGCGTCTGAAACATATCGGGAATCAGTGAAAACCTTGGCGGGNGTTCCAGGCGTTTTTAATTTGCTTAGTGCTACGATCACCGCCATAAGCTCCATTCTATTATTTGTGGTTAGCTTAAAACCCTGGGCGAATTCCTTCTGGTAAGGTTTGCCAACCCATTCCATTACGATACCAAAACCACCGGGACCGGGATTGCCGCGAGCAGCACCGTCTGTATAAATATGCACCTTTGGTGTAGTCACTTAATTTATTTTTGCAGGAGTTGCTTTATCACTTCCGGAAAGTGTTTGTATTCAAGCGCATGAATTTTTGTGGCAAGACTTTCAGGGGTGTCTTCCTCAGTAATCGGAGTGGTGGCCTGGAAAATGATATTTCCTTCATCATAACGTTCATTTACATAATGAATACTAATACCACTTTCTTTTTCTTTTTTCTCAATAACAGCCTCGTGAACTTTATTCCCATACATGCCTTTACCACCAAATTTAGGTAGTAGCGCAGGATGAATATTGATGATACGGTCTGGAAATTCAGCAATGATTTTGGATGGGAACAACCATAGAAAACCTGCCAGAACAATAAGATCTGGATTCATGTCTTCCAGAATATGAAGTACTTCATTGGTCTGGTAGAATGAATTCCGGTCAAAATGCAAGGCTTTTACCTGCAGGTCATGCGCTCGTTTTAAAGCACCGGCGTATTTTTTATTGGAGAATACCGCAAATACGCTGGTATCACTGGATTCCTGAAAGTACCTGATAATATTCTCGGCGTTCGTGCCGGAGCCTGAAGCAAAAATGACAATCTTCTTTCTGGTCGTATTTCTTTTGTCACTCAAAATAAGGCTGTTAACAATTATTAGGATGTAAAATTAACTGCTTTGAGTGAATTTATGTAAATTACCATCACATTTTTGGAGTAAAAATCGGTTTTAAAATAAAAGTTTTTATTTTTGCCACCTAATCAAAATTAAAATAAAAAATTATGTCAGACATTGCATCAAGAGTAAAAGCTATAATCGTTGACAAATTAGGAGTTGACGAGAATGAAGTTGTAAACGAAGCCAGCTTCACCAACGACTTGGGTGCTGATTCACTAGACACAGTTGAATTGATCATGGAATTCGAAAAGGAATTCGACATTCAGATTCCAGACGATCAGGCAGAGAACATTGCAACTGTAGGTCAGGCAATTTCATATATCGAAGACGCTAAAAAATAAATCATAGACACCATATGGAGTTGAAGCGAGTAGTAGTTACAGGCCTTGGAGCCTTAACCCCAATTGGTAACAATTTAGAGGAATATTGGGAAGGACTTAAAAGTGGAAAAAGTGGTAGCGCGCCTATCACTTATTTTGATACTGAAAAGTTCAAGACTAAATTCGCATGTGAACTCAAAAATTTTAATCCTTTAGATCATTTTGATCGTAAGGAGGCCAGAAAACTTGATAGGTTCGCTCAGTATGCAATGGTATCTGCAGACGAAGCTATCGAGGATTCTGGTATAGACCTTGAAACGGTAGACAAATATCGCGTTGGCGTTATTTGGGGTGCCGGGATAGGTGGACTGGAAACTTTCCAGAATGAAGTCATCAACTTTGCTGAAGGTGATGGTACTCCAAGATTCAATCCTTTCTTTATTCCGAAGATGATAGCAGATATTGCCCCCGGTAATATTTCTATCAAACACGGGTTCATGGGGGCCAATTATACCACAGTATCAGCATGTGCATCATCTGCAAACGCAATGATAGACGCGCTCAACAATATTAGGCTGGGATACAGTGATGTAATTGTTTCAGGAGGATCTGAAGCGGCTGTGACACTGGCGGGAATGGGTGGATTTAACGCAATGCATGCCCTTTCTACCAGAAACGAAAGCCCGGAGACAGCCTCAAGACCATTCGATTCCACAAGGGATGGATTTGTTCTTGGCGAAGGAGCTGGAGCTCTTATTCTTGAAGAATATGAGCACGCTAAAGCAAGAGGAGCTAAGATCTATGCTGAATTGCTTGGCGGTGGTCTATCTTCAGACGCTTATCACATGACTGCTCCGCATCCTGAAGGAGATGGAGTTGTTGCTGTAATGAAAAACTGCCTTAAGAATGCAGGTTTGAAACCAGAGGATGTAGATGTGATCAATACACATGGTACTTCTACGCCGCTTGGGGATGTAGCTGAATTAAAAGCTATTTCCAAGGTATTTGGAGATCATGCTAAGAACATGAATATCAATTCAACAAAATCAATGACCGGTCACCTTCTTGGTGCAGCTGGAGCCATTGAAGCAATTGCGTCGATACTTTCAATGAAACATAGTTTGATCCCGCCTACGATAAACCATGAGAATATTGATGAAAATATTGATTCTGAACTTAATCTAACCCTGAACAAAGCTCAGGAAAGAGAAGTCAAGATCGCTATGAGTAATACGTTTGGTTTTGGAGGTCATAATGCCTGTGTAGTATTTAAAAAATTAGACGAATAGACCATGAGCGTCATTCGTAACATATTAAATTCCCGCTCTTATAAAGGCGGGAATTTTTTTAATATCCTAACTCAAATCCTGGGTTTCAAACCCAAAACACTTTTACCTTATAAAAAAGCATTTACCCATCGTTCTCTTAATCGAAGGGATGAAGATGGAAATGCCATCAACTTTGAACGTCTGGAATTTCTTGGCGATGCCATGCTTAGTGCGGTAGTCGCTTCTCATCTNTTTAGAGCGGTTCCCGGAGGGAATGAAGGCTATCTAACTAAAATGCGTTCCAAGGTGGTGAGTCGTAAACACCTGAATGAACTAGGGAAAGACCTGGGTCTTATCGAACATGTTCAAACCAATATCCCTGTTACACAATTTGGAGTGAATATTCATGGTAACCTATTTGAAGCTCTCGTTGGTGCTATCTATCTTGATAGAGGTTATAAATATTGTGAACGCTTCATTTACGAGCGGGTGATAGATCCATATGTGGATATAGAACAACTTGAAGGAAAAGTGATTAGCTATAAGAGCCTGGTAATAGAATGGTGCCAGAAGGAGAAGAAGGAATTTGATTTCGAAGTCTACGAGGATACTGGGAATGATGAACTAAAACATTTCGCTGTAAAACTCCGTATTGAGAACCGGGTGGTAGCAAAGGCCAGGGCAACTTCGAAAAAGAAAGCTGAAGAGAAAGCATCGAAAAGAGCTTACTATGCACTTCAGGCTAAAATGAAATAATTTGCGAAATTAACGTAAACTATAACGTTTTCGTAGAAAATTATGAATTTTAGACCCCTAATATCTTCATTTCAGCAATGATATATTATCTTTAACCTTAAATTCCGAATTTGTGCTTATGCATAAGGAACTGCTTGAGTTTGAAGATGAGAGCTTTCAATTGATCGCGATCTACTCTTCTTTAGAAGGGTATAGAATGGCTTATTTAATTAATAAGAATTTGCGAACAAAGCTGGAGAGAGAGGCGACAGACATCGATTTTAATCATTCTGAATATCATGCTTTTTACGCTCTTTACTCTTTCAAAGATCCAAAAGCTTACTACAGCGTTGAACTTGTTACCAATAAGTTCAAGGGAGAACCGAAAAGGTTTTTAAGTACAGGTTCCCTTTTTAATGAGGAAGAGTTCAGCTCAAAAGAAATTAATCTTATACCTGAATATAGTAAAGTTGATTTTTTTCTGAAGATAAGTGAGGAAATTCTACCTAAAGAATTCATCAGGATTCTGAACAAGATTAATCAAATTCCAGGAGTACAGGCAGCTTACGCTATAGAAGTGGATAAGCTGAAGAACAAACAAAATCTAATTTTCGAATAATGCCGACCAACAAGAAAACAAAAATAGTTGCCACACTGGGCCCTGCAACCAGTAGCAAAGATACTTTAAAGAGAATGTTGCAGGAAGGTGTCAACGTATTTCGTATCAACTTTTCACACGCAGATTATGAAGATGTGAAAGAGCGGGTACAGATGATTAGAGAACTGAACGAGGAAGAAGGATTTAATGCCGCGATTCTTGCCGATCTTCAGGGTCCAAAACTTCGTGTTGGAGTGATGAAGGAAGAAGTTGTGGTTTCTGAAGGTGATCTTATCACTTTCGTAACTGGCGAGCCTTTCAAAGGAACTTCGGAGCGTGTTTACATGAATTATGAAACCTTTCCGCAGGACGTAAAAGCCGGAGAAAGAATTCTACTTGATGATGGTAAACTAATCTTTGAAGTTGTAAAAACCAACAAGAAGGATGAGGTTACTACTAAAGTTGTCCAGGGTGGACCATTAAAATCAAAAAAGGGTGTAAATCTTCCAAATACAAATATCTCTCTACCTGCACTTACAGAGAAGGATATTAAAGATGCTAAATTCGCCTGCGAGCTTGCCGTAGACTGGATGGCACTTTCTTTTGTTAGACACGCGGAAGATCTTATGGAACTTCAGAAACTGATCAATGAGCATTCAGAATTTAAAATCCCAATCGTTGCGAAGATCGAAAAACCCGAAGGTGTAGAGAATATCGATAAGATCGTTGCTTACTGTGACGGACTTATGGTAGCTCGAGGAGATCTGGGTGTGGAAATTCCTGCTCAGGAAGTTCCTCTAATTCAGAAGAAACTGGTTCTTACAGCTAAGAAAGCAAGAATCCCGGTGATCATCGCCACTCAGATGATGGAAACCATGATTACGAGCCTAACGCCTACCAGGGCAGAGGTGAACGATGTTGCCAATTCTGTAATGGATGGAGCTGATGCTGTAATGCTTTCCGGAGAAACTTCCGTAGGACAATATCCGGTACAGGTAATTCAGAAAATGGCGCAGATCCTGGAAAGTGTGGAAAACTCACCACTAATTAAGGTACCACACGAGCCACCGCATGTTAGAACGAAAAGATATATTACGAAAGCGGTTTGTTATCACGCTGCACACATGGCCAACGAAATCAAGGCAAAAGCGATCTGTACGTTAACCAATAGTGGTTATACAGCATTCCAGATCTCTGCCTGGAGACCGGAAGCTCATATNCTTGTATTTACATCNAANAGAAGGATACTAAACCAATTAAGCCTTTTGTGGGGTGTGAAAGCCTTTTTCTACGATAAGTTCGTGAGTACAGATGAAACCATCGATGATATCAATGATATGGCGAAACAATATAAATTTGTGGAAGTTGGNGACTTTACGATCAACCTTGCCGCAATGCCAATTACCGCTAAGGGAATGGTGAATACATTAAGAGTTTCAGAAATAGAATAGAAAAGTAAATATTCAAATTTAAAAACCGGATATCTGCATGAGTAGGTATCCGGTTTTTTAATGGTGGAAATTTCGATCACCAATATCCAGATCTTCCCGAACGAGATTATCTGTGATCAATCTGCTGGTGTTGCCATATTGATTATGCCTGAAAACCACCTCGAGTGTGTCCTTAGTTAACTTCAGTATTTTGAAATCTTTATATTCCTTATTCGTACTAAGTAGTTCAGGAATCTGCGGACTATTAATTCTTAGGTAGGGTTCATTCTTCACACCCTTCTTGAAATCCCAGGTGCCAACAAGACTCGGTCCGCAATTCTTATTTTTTCCATTATTATCTTCAACAANATTATCTACGGAAAAACTCTGGCGATAATTGAGAAAGCATGGACNCATGTTCATCCGTACGTTGTTATTGNAACGCCTTGCGAGCTTCCATGTTTTTGTACTGTCACCCGTCAGTAAGGTCGCGGCATTTTCAGGCAACTCGTAAACCTGATCTTCCTGGCAGGAAATCATGCCGATCATCATACATATCAACAACAACTTCTTAGTCATTAGAATTTAAATTTCAATTGGACGAGGATCTCCTTTTCTTCTTCTTTCGTATCCGNCTTTTCAGTATTTAAGTTGGACAGCGAGATTCCCAGTAGTCTAACCGAATTCTTCATTTTCTCCTGATATAATAATTCTTTGGCGATTTCGAGAATGAGTTCTTTACTGGAAATATAGTAGCTAATCGTCTTGCTTCTGGTTTGCTGAGTGAAATCACTGTATTTGATCTTCAAAGTGATCGTTTTCCCGGCGACATCAGATCTTTTTAATCTTCGTTCTATTTCTTCAGCGATGTTCTGAAGTTTTTCAAGCATAAAAATTTCAGAAGATATATTTTCATTAAAGGTTCTTTCAGCACCAAGCGATTTACGNGTTCTATGTGGTTTAACTTCACTATGATGAATCCCGCGAACTACGTTGTAAAAGTGCCTGCCACTCTTTCCAAAATGTTCACTTAGGTATTCTTCCGTTTTAGACTTAAGGTCTTTTCCGCTAAANATCCCCAGGCGATACATTTTTTCCGCAGTTACTTTTCCAACACCGTAGAATTTTCTGATATCAAGCTCTTCCAGGAACTCTAAAACTTCTTCTGGCGGNACGGTTTTCTGTCCGTTTGGTTTGTTGATGTCACTGGCGACCTTGGCGATGAATTTATTGACGGAAATTCCAGCGGAAGCGTTNAAACCAGTTTTTTCCTTGATCTGGTCTCTTATCTTTTTAGCAATAAGAGTTGCACTCATCAAGCCTTTTTTATTCTCGGTAACATCAAGATATGCTTCATCCAGAGATAATGGCTCGACAAGGTCTGTATACTCATAAAAGATCTCCCTGATCTGCGCTGAAATTTCACGGTATCTTTCAAAATTTGATTTTACAAAGATGAGATCCGGACAGTTTCTTTTAGCCATCACGCTACTCATCGCACTGCGCACACCAAACTTTCTAGCCTCATAACTAGCTGCACTTACGACTCCGCGTTGTGAGCTGCCACCTACTGCGACCGGCTTTCCCCGAAGATCCGGNTTNTCCAGTTGCTCTACTGAAGCATAGAAGGCATCCATATCTACATGGATAATTTTGCGAAGTTTTTCCACCTTGTAAATTTAAGTAATATCTTAGTCTAATTAATAGCTACAGCAATGGAACAGGCGAAAACAGCGATCATTCTTGGTGCTACCGGTCTAACCGGTGGAATTCTTTTAGATAAATTAATAAGGGATGATCGTTATAGAAAGATCAAGGTTTTTGGGAGAAATCATGTGTCTCAAAAGAGTGAGAAGATCGAGGAATATTTAATCGATCTTTTTGAACTTGAAAAGCTGCAGGAATTATTTACCGGAGATGAGGTGTTCTGCTGTATAGGNACTACNAAAAGCAAAACTCCCGATAAGGAATTGTATCGACAAATTGATTTTGGTATTCCAGCAACTGCTGCGAAACTGGCCAAAAGAAATAATATTGGCACTTTCATGGTAATTTCAGCTTTGGGAGCCGATGAGGATAGTAATATCTATTATAATAAGGTGAAAGGTGAAATGGAAGGTGCTGTACTGGAACAGAAAATCACAAATACTTATATACTGCAACCATCATTAATTGCTGGTGACAGGGCAGAGAATAGGCTGATGGAATCCATATTTATTAATTTGATGAAATTTGGTAATCACTTGATGATTGGGGGACTCAAAAAATACAGAAGTATAGAACCAGAGGAGATCGCGAATGCGATGCGATACCTGGCGAACCATCAATATAAAAGCGGTAGAATAGAATCTGATAAGATCAAGACTTTAAGCAACTCTTCAGAATGATAGAAATTGAAAGAAAGTTCCTGATCACTTCAGAAGCATTTAAAAAAGAAGCGAGTAGTAAGACCTTATTTATACAGGCTTATCTAAATACGAATCCGGAACGAACAATCAGGATACGCATTAAAGCTGATAAAGCCTTTATGACCATCAAAGGAAAAAGCTCTGAAAGTGGAGTTTCCCGGTATGAGTGGGAAAGGGAAATACCAGTTGACGAAGCTCAGGAACTTCTCAAGCTTTGTGAGCCGGGAAANATNGAAAAGTACCGTTATNTCGTGACTNTAGGACAACANNTATTTGAAGTAGACGAATTTCTNGGNGATAATAAAGGTCTTNGTATCGCAGAGGTTGAATTAAANTCNGAGCANGAACANTTNCTGAAACCTGAGTGGCTGGGNGAGGAAGTGACNGGTCAAAATCAATATTATAATTCCCAGCTTATTCTTAATCCCTATAAAAACTGGATAAAATGAAACATCTTATCTTATTAGCATTCCTCACTCTATTTATTTCCTGTGATCAATCTTCTAAAGAAGAGGCTTCCGAAGAAATTGTAGAGGTAAAAGAGGATACGATCGTAGAAAAGGAAGTTAGTACAAAGTCCATCGAAGAAGACCTGCAAAAGAAGGGCTACCAGACTTTTAGTTATAAGGAAGGAGATACCACGTATCTAATGCAGCAATATTATATGGTTTTTCTGAAATCCGGACCTACCAGAAGCCAGGATTCGACTGAGGCTGCAGAACTTCAAAAAAAGCATATGGCTCATCTTGAGCGTATGGCTACTGAAGGGTTTACCAGTTTAACGGGACCTATGGGAGACGATGGCGATCTTCGTGGAATCGTAGTTTTTAATACTGCGACTCAGGCTGAAGCAGATAGCCTGGCAAATCTAGATCCCATGGTAAAAGCAGGTAGACTAAAAGTCGAAATACATCCATGGTGGGCTGCCAAAGGCGGGAAGCTTAAATAGAAGTGATCTTACTTACAATATCGTGTTTGGGTAATAAGCCTGATTGTCTCCAGAATTGTTTCCCGTCCTTGAAGAGGATCATGGTTGGAACTCCTCTAACCTGATATTTAGAAGCTAATTCCTGGTTCTTATCCACATCGATCTTTACGATCTTAACCCCATCGCCAAGATCATTCTTAACTTCTTTTAAAATAGGTGCNAGCGATTTGCAAGGTCCACACCAGTCCGCATAAAAATCTACTAACACTGGAGTTTCTCCAGAAATAATATCATTAAAACTACTTTTCATCTTTTTCTTTTAAAGTTAAGAAATCTATAGTCCCAATTATTTTAAAAGCAGGTTAAAAAGTACCTACAATTCCTACCCGGCCAAGACCTACCTGCATTTTCCAGCTTATTTTATTTGGATTCTGTACTCCGTAGTTACGTTCGTTCTTCAGGTATTTATCGATACTGTCCACAACCGCAACGCTAATTGCAAGACTAAGTCCTACATCTGTTAGCCAGTGTGCACCGGACCATAGCCTGGAAACCGGCGAGACCATTCCAACTCCTATAAGTCCAGCCTTTACAAAAGGATTATCGAACTGCTTGGATAGTGCATACAATGTAGTAAACGATAAGATCGTATGCCCAGATGGAAAAGAGTGATATTTTCCTTCGCCGCTAAAAGGATCAAAACTTGCTTTTCCTTCGCCGCCTGTTGGTCTGGCTCTTCCTACCACGGTCTTAGAAATCGACTGAATGATACCCGAAGCAGTAGCTGCCGAGATCATCAACACCCCAGTTTGTCTTATTTTCTCATTCTTGGTGAATAAACCAACCAGGTATACTGCGCCAGTAACTCCATAATTATTTTGCGGACTCCCAAAGTACCATCCAAAATCCTTAACCACTTCTGGTACATCTTCACCCTGGTCCATAAAGTATTCACTGGTTTCTTCATCAAAAATATAAAGGGCAGCGGTCCCGGCAACAACTGCTCCTGCCGTGATAAAATCATCTTTTTGCCATCTAAGGGGAGAAGAATAGGTATTCTTTATTCCGCCAAAAGCACTGGCACCGTCATATTTTAGAAGTTCCCAGGTCGTGGGAATACTGTCATTTGCTGGTTCTAGCTTCTCCGTATCCTGAGACCAGGTAATCGAAGAGGAACTCAAAAACACCAAACAAAAACAAAGGGATTGTAATTTTCTAAGCATATTATAATTTTAAAAAAGTGACCTCAAACCCTAAAGCCTGAGGTCACTATCAACCAACAACTAACTATGAAAAAACTAAATTTTAATTAATTCCAGCCGCCACCTAAGGCTTCGTAAAGATCGACAATTGATTTTAATTGATTGTACTTTGCGTTAGCAAGATCTAAACTCGAATTTAAGGCATTCTGTCTGGCCGTTAAAACTTCAAGGTAATTGGCAAGCCCATTATTCAGTAATTCTTCGGAATAATCTGTCGCTAGATCATAAGCATGGAATTCTTTCTGTTTTACATCGATCTTTTCTGATGCGGCCTCGTAAGAATACATGGCATCTGAAACTTCCTTACTCGCCGTTAAAATCGCCCTTCTAAATTCAAGTCTGGCCTGTTCCTGTTCTGCCTGGGACACTTCATATTCAGTTCTAATAGCTCTTCCGTTCAAAACAGGCTGAGCCAAACCACCAATAACGGTAGCGAAAAGTGAATTAGGATCAAAAAGATCTCCTTTATCTAAAGCCTGTAATCCACCAGTCGCACTTAAAGTAAGCGAAGGATAGAAATTGCTTTTGGCAACATTGGTCAATTCAAACGCATTTACCAGATTATATTCCGCAGCGATGACATCAGGGCGGTTACGTAACAATTGTACCGGAACACCAATATTAAGATCTGTCGTGATCTCCTGCTCATCCAGGTTGGACCTTTCAATTAACATGGGTGCTTCACCCAGAAGTATAGAAAGTGTATTTTCAAGTAATCTTGCTTCATTTTTAAGGTCTATCAAGATAGCTTTTGCGGTGTATAGCTGCGCTTCAGTTTGCTGCACCCCAACTTCAGTAAGAGTTCCAGCTTCCTTTAAAGCTTTTGTAGTCTCAAGGCTATTCGCCCTGGTTTCTACCGTCCTTTCAGTAATCGCAATCTGCTCGTCCAAGGTCAATAATTGATAGTAGGTTGAAGCTATATCTGAGATCAGCCTGGTTTTCACTGCCTGGTGTGCCGCGATACTTTGCAAATACCTGGCATCGAAAGCACGTTTTCTACTTCTAATCTTACCCCAGATATCTGCTTCCCAGGAAAGATCTGCACTTAACTGATACTGGTCCAGTGAACTAAATAAACTACCAAACTGGCTATTTTGAGAAAGTTCCTGGTGAGTAAAGGTAGCATTAGCTCCCAGAGTTGGAAGGTAACCAGCTTTACCTTGTTTTACGTAAGCTTCCGCAGCATTGATCTGTTGCATTGCCACGCGAATATCAATGTTATTTTCAAGGCCTTTAGAAATATAATCCTGTAGGATAGGATCTGTAAACATATCCTTCCAGGAGACAGTGGCCATATTCAAACTATCCTGGTCTATCTCGTCGGTTCTGTAGTTCGCTTCTTCGATTACCTCTGGTTGTTCGTAATCTTTAGCAACAAAACACGATTGAAGGCTAAGGAGTACAACTCCTACCAGACCAAATTTCATGTTATATAATACGTTCATTTTCAATCTTATTTAGTTTCAACAGCTTCAGGTTTCTTACCTACTTTTTCCTGCAACCATTGGAAAAGTATAAAAAGGATAGGAATTACGAATACACCCAGAATTGTCCCGATCAATAATCCTCCGGCAGCACCGGTACCAATGGAACGGTTTCCTTCTGCACCAACTCCTGAAGCAAGTACAAGCGGTAGCAATCCAAGGATAAAGGCAAAAGAAGTCATAAGAATTGGTCTTAACCTGGATTTTGCTCCATCTATGGCTGCATCTACGATCGATTCTCCCTGTCGTCTTCGTTGCAACGCAAATTCCACAATTAGAATTGCATTTTTAGCAAGTAAACCTATTAGCATGATCAAGGCGATCTGGAAATAGATGTTGTTCTGTAATCCTGAAAATTTTGTGGTGATATAGGCACCAAATACTCCAAGAGGTAATGAAAACAGCACTGAAAACGGCAATAAATAACTTTCATATTGTGCCGCCAGTAAGAAGTAAACGAACACAATAGATAAAAGGAAGATCGTGGTCGTTTGATCTCCGGCGTTTACCTCTTCCCGGGTTAGACCACTGTAAGCAGTCGTATAATTTTCAGGAAGTGTACTGGCAACTTCTTCGATAGCTGTAATCGCATCTCCTGAACTAAAACCTGGATTGGTCGCACCACTAAGTTTAGTTGAGTTGAAAAGGTTGAAACGGGTTACCGACTGTGGCCCATAAACTCTTTTAAGATTCACAAACTGTGTTATTGGACTCATTTCTCCGGAAGACGTACGAACATAAAGTTTATTAAGATCAGATTTTTGTGCACGATCTTCGGGATAAGCCTGTACGTAAACCCGGTATTGTTTTCCGAATTTAGAGAAATCGGCAGCATAAACTCCTCCAATATATCCCTGAAGTGTACTGAAAATTTCATTTACCGTAACTCCTTTTTCTTTAGCTAAGGGTACATTCAATTCCAGTTCGTATTGAGGATAATTGGTATTGAAAGAACTTTGTGCATATTGAATTTCGGGTCTTTCAGAAAGTTTTCTGATGAATTCCTGGTTGGCTTCATCCAACTCGTTAAAACCTGACCCAGATCTATCCAGTAAGTTGACTTCAAAACCTGACGAATTTCCGAAGCCGGGAATACTTGGAGGTGAGAAGAAAATAATATTTGCTTCCGGGATGGTTGCTGCTATCCCGAACAACTTTCCTGTAATACTTTCAATAGATAATTCATCGGTGTCACGTTCTTCCCAGTTATCCAGTTTAATAAATCCAAGACCGTAATTACTTCCTGCACCACTAATTAAACTTCTACCGGCAATTACTGAAACTCCCTGTACACCTTCAACATCCTTTACTTTCTGGTACAGCAAATCATTTACTTCCTGGGTTCTGTCTATGGAAGCACCGGCTGGTAATTCCAGGTTTACGAATATAAGTCCGCGATCTTCATCTGGTACAAAACCGGAAGGAGTTGTGGACGCAGACCACCAGATTCCACTAATCGCGAGGATCAGGATCAAAGCGGTTACCCATTTGTTCTTGTAGAGAAACTTCAGAGACCTTCCATATCTTTCGATAGTCGCATTAAATCCGCGGTTAAACCCATCATAGAACTTCTGAAGAAAACTTTTCTTACCATTTTTCTTCTCGTCATGAGTCTTCAGAAATAATGCACAAAGAGCAGGGCTAAGGGTTAATGCGTTAACTGCAGAAATGAATATTGCCACGATTAGCGTAATTCCAAATTGCTCGTAAAACACACCGGTTGGTCCCTTGATGAATGTCACAGGAATAAATACCGCAGCCATAACCAGGGTAATCGAGATGATCGCTCCAGAAATTTCGTTCATGGCTGTGGTAGTAGCCTGTTTGGCACTTTTAGCACCTTCATCCAGTTTTGCGTGGACTGCTTCCACCACCACAATGGCATCATCTACCACGATCCCGATGGCCAACACCAGCGCAAACAAGGTCAATAAGTTGATACTATATCCAAAAAGGTTCAGGAAGAAAAAAGTACCAATAATAGATACCGGAACCGCAATGGCTGGGATCAAGGTCGACCTGAAATCCTGCAGGAATATAAACACTACAAGAAATACAAGTATAAATGCTTCAATTAGCGTATGTGTTACTTTGTTGATCGAGGCATCTAAAAATTCATTCGTATTGTAGGGCACGTAGATCTTCAGACCTTCAGGAAGATCTTTCTCAACTTCTGCCAGTCGGTCTTCAATTTCCAGAATAATATCACGTGCATTAGATCCTTTGGTCTGGAAAACTCCCATGTTAACCGCAGGATAACCTTTAGTCATGGAACTTCCGCTATAACTCTGAGCATCGAGTTCGATCTCTGCAATATCTTTTAATCTTAGGAATTCTCCATTTCCAAGAGCCTTGATCACGATATCGCTGTATTGCTCTTCAGTATTGTATCTACCACTATATTTAATGGTATAGTTAAAAGCTTTACCATCATTCTCACCAAGAGAACCGGCAGCAGCTTCCAGACTCTGCTCATTTAAAGCAGCGATCACATCTGCAGGAACAAGGTTGTAAGCTGCAAGTTTATCAGGCTGTAGCCAAATTCGCATTGCATAATCCTTACTACCAAAAACCTGAACATTCCCAACTCCATTTACNCTTTGGATTTCAGGAATTACATTGATCTTCAGGTAATTCTGAATAAAAGTATCGTCATAATCCTTATTCTCACTAAAAAGAGAAAAGAACATCAGGGCACTCGTTTGTTGTTTCTGGGTGGTGACCCCGGTTTGTTTAACTTCTGCAGGTAATAGAGGGTTTGCACGAGCCACCCTGTTCTGTACGTTCACCGCAGCAATGTCTGGATCAACCTGTTGATCGAAATAAACCGTGATCTCTGCAGTACCATTATTAGTAGCTGTTGAGGTTAGATAGGTCATTCCCTCCACACCGTTGATCTGTTCTTCAATAGGAATGATCACACTTTCCAGTACCGTTTCTGCATTGGCACCTGGATAAGAAGTGCTCACGGTAATCGTTGGTGGTGCGATGTCAGGATATTGCGTGATAGGAAGGTTGGAAAGACCAAGTACCCCCAGAATCACAATAATGATGGAAATCACCGTAGAGAGTACGGGTCTTTCTATAAATGTCTTTAGCATAACGTTTCTTTTTCCTGAAATTTATCTGAATACCTTTTCAATAGGCTTAGCCACACTGTCGAAAGCGACTGGTTGAGGCTTAATTTCGGTATCTGGTCGTAATTTGGCCAGGCCTTTTGCAACAATTGTATCTCCCTGCTTCACGCCAGATTTCACTACATATAAATTATCTATTCTTGTAATGATTTCCAGTGTGGAACTGGTTACTTTATTGTTGGCTCCAACCTTATAAACAAGTACTTTTCCCTGCCTCTCAAAGGTGGATTCCTGCGGAACGATCAGGACGTTTTCATAGGTCTTCGGAATTACAATCTTTCCGCTGTTTCCATTAGAAAGAAGTCTTGAAGGATTGTCAAAAACTGCTCTGAAGGATATGGATCCGGTATTCTCATTCACCTGTGAATTGATGGTTTCGATCTTTCCTTTTTCAGAATAGGTTGTTCCGTTGGCAAGTTTCAGTTCTACTTCCGGCATATTATTGATCTTNTCCTGAACTTTTTCTCCTTCATATTCTTTCAGAAAATCAAGATATTCAGTTTCATTCATGGAAAAGTAAGCGTAGACCTTGCTAATATTGCTTACGGTGGTTAACGGTTGAGTACTGGTAGGGCTCACTAAAGCGCCTTCACGAAGTCTTATGGAACCTACATAACCGTCTACCGGACTTTTAATATTGGCATAACCAATATTAGCAGCAACACTATTATAGCTGCTTTGCGCCTGTTGCAGTTTTGCTTTTGCCGTTTCCAGCTGGACGTTACTAATAATGTTCTTTTCAACTAAAGGTTTTAGCTTATCTACCTCTACCTGTGCTGCATTAACGTTAGCTTTTGCAGCCGCTGCATCCTGGTTCAGAGATTGAGTTTCAAGTTTAAAAAGTAACTGACCTTTCTTTACTTCCTGTCCTTCATCTACAAGAACATCTGTAATATATCCGGAAACCTTCGCACGAACCTCACTGTTAATGATCCCTTCGATCTTAACGGGATAAGTGGTATAACCAGTAAGTGTTCTTTGAGGAACCTCTGTTACCGGAAATGGCTTTGCCTGTGGATTTGCAGTCTGGGCTTGTGATTCTCCTTCATTCCCNCAGCNCGCCAGNANNANNATNAGGNNGAATAANCCTGNGATTGATAACNATTTTTTTCATTTCTACTTTTCTTCTTCAATAATTAATTTTCCAGTTCCTGGTTCATTTGTTCGATCGTACGTTCCAGGTTTTCTTTTTGCAATTTTAAATGATCCATATATAAACGACCTACACCGCCAGATCTCTGAAACTTCTCTTTATTGTAGGTTGAATTGAACTCTTGAATTTTATCAACGACCCTGATCTCTTCTTTCGTCCTGTTCATTTCGTCGTTGAGGGTATTCTTGAGATAGGTTCTGCTTGCCCTGAAATAGCGCTTTCTATCCCCGGATTTGGTGAAGTATTCTACTTTTTTGGTTTGTAGCAGTAAATTAAGTTGTGTAGAGACAGAACTTTTACTCGCCTGGGTGATCTCGATGATTTCATCAAAGGTATGGCCGTCGTTAGGAGACAGGATCATGNTGATATAGATTCTCGCCGATAATGGAGCGAGATTATGTATTTTTTCAAAATGAACGCCGATCTCTTCGATCAGTTTTCGTTTTTCTGGTGAACAACAATCCATGCAATTATTTTTAATAAGGATGCAAAGATACAGTTGGTTCTGAACTAACCGAACTAATCAAACTTAAATGTTCGTTAAAAAACATTAGTTCCTCGCTAAAAGTCATTGTCTGCACAATTTTAGAAAAGCAGTAGTTATGGAAAGGAAGATTATCTTGTTCTCAAAATGTTGAGGTCTGTAGATTTGATGACATACCCAATTCTAACCATACTGGTATACTTATCGTAATCGATAAGACTTTCAGCATAACCAGCGAACCATTCCAGCATCAAATACTGGTTTCCAGAATTATTGAATAATTTGTAATAAAGCTTGGTGCCTACAGATCCTTTCCAATCTTTCAAGCCTTTTCTAACTGTCATCTCGCCAATCAATAGATCTCTGAAAAAGGTCTGTTGTACTTTGACTTCAGCTAAACCAACATAATCCAGAAGATCAGGATGATTTTCAGTATACGCAAATGGAACCCAGGCTTTCGCACTTAACATAGTGCGCCTTCCCAGCGGAGTATGAAACATTCCGGAAACTCTGTTCCAGCTTCTGCTAGCCAGACTGTCCCTTCCATTGGATTCATGTTCCAGCTGCAGTTCTGCCAGGGCAATGACTCTATTAGATTTATCAAATATTGGCTTACCTACTCCAACGGCGGGATTAAAGTTGATCTCTTCAAAAGGGCTGGATTTGTCATAGATATTCCAGAAAGCTTTTTGTGTATAGCTAACGAACAAATAGCTGTTAAGAGGTAGGGTCGCACGGGAAATTAGCTGCTTAAAACTAATCTGATATTTGATATCAGAATTCATTTTGTTTGCCGACTTGTTCGTGGGAATCCCACTTATCAGGTAATTATCATGATAACTACTAAAGGAAGGCATGCTTTTGATGGTATCATTAACTTCCTCACGGGACATTCGTTGCGCGTTGACATTTGAAGAATTGCAAACTATAAGAACGAGAAAGCCTAAGAGACCTATCTTTTTTGTAAGTGACATCATATTAGTACTTTGTAGGGAAACTTTAATGGAACAAAGGTAGCTCTTAGTTCGCGTTAAATCTAATTTGAAGTATACACAGAATTGTTAGTAAATGAAAAAAGCTCCTGATTTCAGGAGCTTTGTAAGTTGCAAACGATAAATATTAATCTGTGCTATTCTTTATAAATACCAAGTTGAAGATCACCTTTTGCATTCATGCTTGCACGGTACATTCCTTCAGTATTAAATTCCATCGCCACATTTCCATTATAGTCAATAGCGATGATCCCACCATTACCGCCCAAAGCTGGTTGCTTTTTCTGAATGACCTCACTGGCAGCTTCCTGCAGACTCATGCCTTTATATTCCATCATTGCTGAAATATCATAGGCTACAACTCCGCGAATAAAGAACTCACCCCAGCCAGTACTCGAAATTGCGCAGGTGGCATTGTTGGCATAGGTTCCTGCTCCAATAATGGGAGAATCCCCGATCCGGTTATATTTTTTATTAGACATTCCTCCAGTTGAAGTACCAGCAGCAAGATTTCCATTTTTATCCAGCGCAGCACACCCAACAGTTCCGAACTTTTCATCCTTCACGAAAGGGTCGTAAAATGCAGTCTTGTTCTCTTCGCGGTCTCTGGCCCTTTCCATTGCTNTGAACCTGTTTTCAATATAGAAATATTCGGGGTCAACAATTTCGAGTCCTCTTTCTTTAGCGAAATCTTCAGCTCCTTTTCCAGATAATAAGACATGTTCTGAATTTTCCATGACTTCAAAAGCCAGGTTAATAGGATTTTTGACATTCGTAACCCCGGCAACCGCCCCGGCATTTAGATTTTTTCCTTCCATGATCGAGGCATCAAGTTCATTGATTCCTTCGTTGGTGAATACTGCACCTTTTGCCGAATTAAATAGCGGACTGTCTTCCATAATATTTATGGTTCGTTGCACGGCTTCCACAGCAGTTCCTCCATTGGCCAGAATTTCGTGACCGGTTCTTATCGCCTCTTCCATCTTATCCTTGTAGGCCTTTTCCAGACTATCGCTCATATTTTCCTTGAGGATCGTACCAGCACCACCATGGATCACAATCCCAAAATTTTGTGTTGTATCCATTGCAGTTTTATTTTCTTCTGCTGAAGTAGAAACTTCTGATTGTTTTTCTGAATTCTGATCACAGGAAAGTAAAGTGACAAAACTGAATAGGAGTAGTAGTTTTTTCATAGGTCGTATTTGTCTGAAAGTTATAAAATTTCAGATAGATTTCTGAAGCAAACTATTAATTCAATTTTAATAGATGTTGTTCTTAAGCTTTTCGTAGTATTCAGTAATTTTAGAAAAAATCGAATTATGCCTGTAGAAGGACCTTTTAACCTGAATAAGTGGATCGAACAAAATCGCGAGCACTTAAAACCTCCGGTAGGAAATAAGAATTTATATAAGGAATCTGGCGACTATATTGTCATGATCGTTGCCGGGCCTAACGCGAGAAAGGATTATCATTATAATGAAACTGAGGAATTGTTCTACCAGCTTGAGGGAGAGATCGAGGTTCATATCCAGGATAATGGTGAGAAACGAACTATGAAACTGGGACCCGGTGATATGTATCTTCATCCTGGTAAAGTGCCACATTCTCCTGAAAGAAAAGAAGGTTCCATTGGTTTGGTAGTAGAACGAAAAAGACTTAATGAAGCAGGTGAGGATGGCTTACTTTGGTTTTGTGATAANTGCAATCACAANNTATANGAGGTTTACTTCCCTTTACACGATATTGAAACCGANTTTNTAAGGCANTTTAAACATTTTTACAACAGCGAGGAACTTCGAACCTGTGAAAACTGTGGGGAAGTAATGCCCGCCGATGAACGATTCACAGCTCCAGAGGANTAGCCGTTTATTTTTACTATTTTCGCAANAACTACACAAAATAATCGATAAAAACGCAATTTAATGAGCAAAATCGCTGAAGAATTCGGGATTAAACAAGCCCTGAAAGATTTAGGTTTAAACGACGTAAATAACGGAACATCTACCGGNAAAGACTGGTTTAGTAATGGAGATATCATTGAATCATNTTCACCNGTNGATGGTGAACTCATTGGGAAAGTGAAAGCNACCACCAGTGNNGATTATGAAAAGACAGTTTCNACAGCTNCNAANGGATTCAAGGAATGGAGAACATGGCCAGCACCACAGCGNGGGGAANTTGTACGCCAGTTTAATGATGAACTTAGNAGATTAAAAGAACCATTAGGGAAACTTGTTTCTTATGAAATGGGAAAATCCTACCAGGAAGGTCTTGGTGAGGTTCAGGAAATGATCGATATCTGCGATTTTGCAGTGGGACTTTCAAGACAGTTACATGGTTTGACCATGCATAGTGAACGCCCTGGGCATCGCATGTACGAACAATACCATCCTCTTGGAGTTGTAGGGATTATTTCAGCTTTCAATTTTCCCGTAGCAGTTTGGTCATGGAACACAGCTCTGGCCTGGGTTTGTGGCGATGCCTGTATCTGGAAAGGTTCAGAAAAAACTCCGTTGACCTCAGTAGCCTGTCAGAACATCGCTGCTAAAGTATTTGCTGAAAACAAAGTGCCTGAAGGTATTTCCTGTTTGATCACCGGAGACTACAAAGTCGGTGAAATGATGACTAAGGATGAGCGTGTGCCATTAATTTCGGCTACAGGTTCTACCAGAATGGGAAAAATTGTAGCAAAGGAAGTAGCAGGGAGATTAGGGAAAACATTGCTGGAACTTGGTGGAAACAATGCAATCATTGTAACTCCGAATGCAGATATTAAGAATACAGTGATTGGAGCTGTTTTTGGAGCAGTTGGAACTTGCGGACAACGTTGTACTTCCACCAGAAGATTGATCATTCACGAAGATATTTATGATAAAGTGAAGGATGCTATCGTAAGCGCTTACAAGCAGATAAGGATAGGGAATCCACTTGATGAGAACAATCACGTTGGACCGCTTATTGACAAGGATGCGGTAAAAAATTACCAGCATGCTTTGAAAAAAGTGGTGGAAGAAGGAGGAACTATTTTGGTTGAAGGTGGAGTACTTGAAGGAGAAGGATACGAAAGCGGTTGTTATGTGAAACCTGCAATTGCCGAAGCTAAGAATGATTTCGAGATCGTACAGCATGAAACCTTTGCACCAGTACTATACATTATGAAATATTCTGGTGATGTAAGCGATGCGCTGGAATTACAAAATGGTGTAAGACAGGGGCTTTCCTCAGCGATCATGACCAACAACTTGAGAGAAGCTGAACGTTTTCTTTCTACGGAAGGATCAGATTGTGGAATTGCCAATGTGAATATTGGAACTTCAGGTGCTGAAATTGGTGGAGCATTTGGAGGAGAAAAAGACACAGGGGGTGGTCGTGAATCAGGTTCAGATGCATGGAAAGTATACATGCGAAGACAAACGAATACGATCAATTACACAACTGAACTGCCACTAGCTCAGGGAATCAAGTTTGATTTGTAATCATTATAACCTTATTGAAAACCCGCTTTCTAAGAATAGCGGGTTTTTTTATGTTATGCTTGACCGTAAATCGTTAAATCATACTTAAATACNNNACCCAATTTTGAATCAGGCTGAGATAATCTTTATTTTCGAAGATTAGAAACCAAAAGAAATTATGAGCGAATTTTCAAAAGAACAGGCTGAAAAGGAACATCAGAAAAGAACNNAAGACTTTTCTAAGGAAGATGTAGGGAAGGTGATCGANGAAGAGGAAAAAATTCTCAATAANTTCGAAACTAAAGGAAAACTGAAGCGTTATTTAGATGATGCAATGATCCTTTTTTCCCTGGTTAAAGATTATGCTAAAGGAGATTACAGGGATATTCCTTTCAATATCATTGCAGCAGCCGGAGCGGCATTATTGTATGTGTTGTCACCAATAGACCTTATTCCGGATTTTATACCGGTACTAGGCTATTTAGATGATGCAGCGGTGATTGCTTTCTGTCTTAATTTAATGGAGAAAGATCTCGCAACTTATAAAGTTTGGAAACAAAATTTCAAGCAACTTAGCTAGTTCCTAAATTTAATTACAAAAAAAAAGCCGATTCGCAAGAATCGGCTTTTTTTATTCTGAAGTTCTAATATTAGAATCTATAGCCAATATTTAAACCTGCATTGAATTCGATAGCAGAGAACCTGTCTTTCACCTCGTCACTAAAGTTCCTGCCTATATTAACGAAAGGTCCTATCACGAAAGTATCATTGAAATTCCATTTGTAACCTCCACCAAGTCCAATGATAAAGGAATTCATATCTGTTATTAGATCACCATTAAATTCTGCATCTGGAGCAGCTTCACTAAATTCTCCACTTCTGTACTTCAGGAATGGATTTACATACAAACCTGATGCGGCATATTCCTCTCCAAAATAGTAGTTATAACCAACTTTAAAACTGTTGGTTTCAAATTTTCTGGAACCACTTTCAGAATGGTAGTTGATACGATCATTGAGTAAAATCATTCCTTCAATAGATTGATGATCATCCAGGAATCTTTCATATCCAAATTCAACAGATGCGATCGCAATGGTATTGGCAATATTCAGTTTGATCTCGTTATTCTTTTCTGTGCTCTGTGCCTGTGCGAAATTGGTAGCGACCAGACAAGTAAGGGCAAAAATTATTTTTTTCATAGGGTACTTTTAGTGCTTTATAGCATTTGTAGATTTAAAAAACCCTGCAAGTGAGCTGCAGGGTTTTTATTTTTTATGGAATTTCAGTTACAGCATTCCGTTGTTGGAAACCCATTTAAATGTATGAGGATCCTGCGGTACTGCAATTCTACCAGCGATTCTTGTCATTCTATCCGGAAGTGCCATCAGGTAATCACGCGCTTTTTCAGCATCATCATTAAGACCACGCATCTTATCAATTTCCCAATAGTCATTTAACTTCTTCAGGATATCGATATAATCCATGGTGGTGTATACGCCTAATCTTTGTGCAGCATTTGAAAAGTTTTCGAAAGCTTCAGCAATTCCCTGTCCAGATTCTCTAATAAACTGTGCAGGCATTACAATTTTCTTTTTCATCATATCTACATAAGCCAGCATCATTTCGCTTGGATCATGCTCGAAAATGGTCTTTACGAATTCTCTATAAGCCATGTAGTGTCTCATTTCATCTCCTGCAATGATATTACACATCTTAGCCAGCATCTTATTACCTTTTTGCTTAGCCAGTTGTCCTACACGTTTGTGAGAAATGTTAGTAGCTAGCTCCTGGAAACTGGTGTATACAAAGTTTCTATAAGGATCTCTCCCGGTTCCAATATCGAAACCATCACTAATCAAGTGCTGAGTCGTTTTTTCTATCTCTTTCATATCTACTCTACCCGAGAGGTAAAGATATTTATTCAAAGTATCACCATGCCTGTTTTCTTCTCCAGTCCAGTGTCTTACCCATTTAGCCCATGAATTAGATTCTCCTTTACTCGCATCATGTTGTTTAACGCCTTCCATATCCATTAACCAGGATTCGTATGTGGGAAGAGCTTCTTCAGTCACCATATCGGCTACTAAAACTACCCAAAAGTCATAACCCAGTTCCTTAGCTTCTTCACGAATCTGGTGTACGCCTTCAAATCCATCTTCAGTTTGAAGATTTGGTAAAAGATCTGTAGGTTGCCATATATCTTCAACGGGGATAAGGTATTTATCGATGAAACCCTGTACAGATTTCTCCACCGTNTTCATNACTTCTAAACGTATATTATCNANTGCCATTCTGTAGTNCTTTGTAGATTTTCGACTGCTAATTAAAGCCTGTTTGTTCAATAAATTACAATAAACGTGCAAATTTTTTCTAAAACTTCAAAATCTGCGGATTATAACCCCAAAAACTTGAACTTCAAAGATATGAATAAGGATAGAGAAGCTATCGTAAATGAATGCTAATTTCTGCCCTGTTCGTTTGGATATAGCATATAAACCGGGTCACTTTGCACGATTTCTTTGGTAATTACATTAATTGCTGAAACTGGTCCTTTAAAAGCCGCACCAGTATCTACATTCCAGATATTTGCTTTATTCACAGGTGTCGTCTCACCAATTCTAGTCACGGGAGTATGTCCAATGAATATTTCATCAAAATGAGCAAGTCTTTTTGGGTAGAACGTATCACCAGGTTTGATCGATGGGTCCATCGCTAAAGCCATTTCCCATAGAGTCCGGTCCCAGTAAAAACCTTTATCTGAATATTCATAATCTGGACCATGTAAGTTTGTAAAACCGGCATGAACAAATAACCGATTGTCATGTTGATAGTAATTCAGGGTATCTTTAAAGAATTGAATGTGAGCTTCGATCTGTTCAGGAGTAAAAGTGCGATAGGCATCAATACTCGACTGGCCACCATGTTCCAGCCATTTTTCGTTCATTTCTCCACCTTCAAGCCACCTTTGAGCAAGATCATCATGATTCCCACGAATAAAAATACAGGAGTTTTGCCGGGCAAGTTTGATGAGGTAAGTGACCGTATTTGCAGAATCGCTCCAGCCATCGACATAGTCACCCAGAAAGATCAGGGTATCCTCAGGTTTCAGGTCGATTCGTTCTAATAGCTGAATTAGCGCTTTCTTTCCTCCATGTAGATCTCCAATAGCGAATGTTCTTGCCATCTTAATTATATTTTACTTTTCTTAAAATTCTCATACTGTCTTTGTAGGACTGGTAATATTCAGCTCCATAATTCTTCAGATATGGCCGGGCTTCTTCAAGTTTATTTAATGCATCTGAAAAATTATTCAAATAACAAAGTAAATAGGTAGACGGCAAATTCCGAAGATCCTTAAGATCCTCAGTATTAAGATCAATACCGTTCCTCAATTTATCAACGAGACTGCGATTAGTATTGTAAATATGATATAGTGTCTTTTTATCGAACTTTGGAGCTTCAAAAATAACATTACTTTCAATTTCATAGCTTCCATTATTACCGAAACTAATAGTTACTTCCTCCAAAGGATAGTATTTGAACTGATCGTGTAATCCCAGATGTACGTATTCCAGGATCCTAAAACTGTCTTCATTCTGAATGATACTTACCTCGTCAAGAGCGGAATAGAATAGTTTTACCTGTTCGTTAATAAGCTCGATATCTACCCGTGAGTAATAGGATTGCTGATTCATCTTTTTCTCCCTTCCCGCCCAACAGACCACAAAATACTCCTTGAAAACCTTGTAACTAGGGCTATAATCCTTTCTTTTCCGCATAAAATCGAATACGCCGTCTAAAGTGTATTCAATATTATTGTGAGAATGATTTTCGATAGATGCTACCTGAGCCGAGTTCACGTCCTGTATTTCTATATCAAAAACCTTAGGCATTGAGATGCTTCCATCGCGCATAAAAATGGACCCACCATAATATTTCCAGATATTTTTTCTGAAGGAACAGATCTTGCCATGGTTGGGCCTGATGGTGACCAGTCCAACCACCAGGTGATCTGGTAAATGTGGAAAGGGAATATTCTCGTAAGATATTCGCGGAGGATTACTGAGGTAGGCATTGATCAAATTTTGAATTTTACTATCATCGAAAAAATCAATGCCTACTATCTTGCTATCCTCATCCTCAACTCCAATCACGATATAAGAATTGTTTTCAGGATTGGAATTGGANAGCGCGCAGATATGCTTCAGGAATTTNGCTTTTCCTTCCCGTTCGCCAATGTTCAATTGNCGCTTCTTATCGTAAAAGCTATTCTCATCNTTATGAGCCAGCANATTTTTAATAAGAAGTCTTTTATTGATCATGACGCAATTCTATTCGCTAGTTTTTATCTACAATAGTGCTGCTGGCCTGTGCTGTACACATNACGGTAAGGTCGGCNATGTTNACATGNTAAGGTCTGGTAACNGTAAAGTGAATNATGTCTGCAATATCTTCNGGTTGCAAGGNTTGNAANCCCTGGTAAACNTTATCAGCTTTNGCAGCATCTCCTTTAAATCTCACATCGCTAAATTCAGTTTCAGTGAGTCCTGGATTTATTGCACCAACCCGAATTCCGTTGCCATTGAGGTCGATTCGCATTCCCTGATTAATGGCATCCACCGCATGTTTGCTGGCACAATATACATTTCCATTTGGATATACCTCTTTTCCCGCAGTAGAACCAATATTGATAATATGACCAGATTGTCTTTCCATCATTCCCGGTATGACCGCCTTACTCATATATAAAAGACCTTTTACATTGATGTCCAGCATATTGTCCCAGTCATCCATATCACCAAATTGAATTGGGTCCAGTCCATGCGCATTACCAGCGTTATTCACGAGAATATCGATCTGTCTGAATTCCTCCGGAAGACTGTCAATATTATCAAATACTTCCTGTCGATTTCTTACATCAAAATTGAGGATATGTACCTCGGTTTCTACAGCCAGTTCCTGCTGTAATTGCTGAAGTCTTTCGAGTCGTCGACCACAAAGTATCAATCTAAATCCTTCCACTGCAAAGCGTATGGCAGTAGACTTTCCTATACCGCTCGTAGCGCCGGTTATAAGGGCTGTTTTCATATTTGAAATTTATTTTCTAAAGTAAGAAAGTATTACTTAGCATTAGCTATTCGTGTATTAAAGCGTGGTTAAGTAGCGTTAAAAAGAGTTAAATCGATCCTAACCCTAAAATTTAGCATAGAGATTGCCGTTCTCACGCTGAACCAAATAAAATCAATATATGAAATACTTAAATGTAAGTTTTAAAAGCCTACTGGTAGCAACCCTAATTTCTGTTGGACTTGTGAGTTGTAATGATGATGATTCTGATGGATCTTCTTCTGAAATNGCTAATCTNAGCATTAGAATGACAGATGCTCCTGGAGATTATGANGCNGTTTTTATCGATGTGCAGGGAATAGAGATNCANCTTGAAGCTGATGACGATCTGGATGCNNCCGANGATNATGNGACAGAAGGNAGCGANTGGGTGACCGTGGAAGATGTGAATACTGGGATCTACGACTTACTTGAACTTACTGGTGGNGTNTCACAACTACTTGCAGATACTGAAGTTGAAGCAGGTTATGTAGGGCAAATGAGATTGATCTTAGGGCCTGATAACACAGTAGTCGTAGATGGAGAGACGAAAGCTTTAAATACTCCAAGTGCACAACAATCTGGTCTTAAATTACAATTGAATCAGCGTTTAGAAGGTGGTGAGAACTACGCATTTCTTCTTGACTTTGATGTTGACCAGTCCATTGTGGAAACAGGAAATGGAGGTTATAACCTTAAACCTGTAATTAGATTGAGTGCAGAGGCCAACGCTGGAATGGTAGTTGGAACAACTGTTGTCCCTGCAGCNTTGANCAGTGATGTTCAATCGCTGGTTGTGCTTANCGGAAATGGAATTACAGTATCGGCATATACAAATNNTGATGGTGATTTNGCGCTGAATGGAGTTCCTGCTGGAACTTATGATGTGAAGATCACACCTCAGATTTCTTCCGGTCTTACAGTTTATACAGTAAGTGATGTGGAAGTACGTCCAAACGAAACTACAGATCTTGGTGAGATAGAGCTATAAACGTTCAGAACATATTAAATAGAAAAGGCAGTGCTATAGAGTACTGCCTTTTCTATTTTAACCTTTTTTTAACCATCGTAAATCCAATAAAATAACAATTTGCGACGCTTACATGTTGTACGTATATTCACGACATCAAAATCCGAAAAATCATGATGGAAAACGATTCATCTGTTGATATAGCCAGTATTAACGAAAAAATTGAAAGAGAGAGTGCTTTTGTAGACCTGTTAACCCGTGAGATGAACAAGGTCATTGTAGGGCAGAATCATATGGTCGAACGTTTGCTAATAGGCCTTTTAGGCCAGGGACATATCCTTTTAGAAGGGGTTCCGGGACTAGCGAAAACTCTTGCGATCAACACATTGTCTCAGGCTGTACATGGAAGCTTCAGCCGGGTGCAATTTACACCAGATCTTCTACCTGCAGATGTTGTGGGAACCCTTATTTATAATATGAAGGAGAACGACTTCAGTATAAAAAAGGGCCCAATTTTTGCAAATTTCGTGCTTGCAGATGAGATCAACCGTGCTCCAGCAAAGGTTCAATCGGCATTACTGGAAGCCATGCAGGAAAAGCAGGTAACCATTGGCGATGAAACTTTCATTCTGGATAAACCATTCCTGGTGATGGCGACTCAAAACCCGGTGGAACAGGAAGGAACCTATCCGCTGCCAGAGGCNCAGGTAGATAGATTCATGCTGAANACGGTGATCAAATANCCGAAAATGGCAGAGGAACAATTGATCATTCGCGCCAATCTTAAAGGTGCTTTTGAAAAAGTGAANCCTGTNGTAAGTCTTGANCAGATCNTNCGNGCACAAAGTGCAGTTCGTGANGTTTATATGGATGAAAAGATCGAAAAATANATTCTTGATATCATNTTTGCGACGAGAACTCCAGAGAATTATAATCTTTCAGATATCAAACCATTGATAAGTTTTGGAGCNTCGCCAAGGGGAAGTATCAACCTTGCGATCGCTTCCAAATGTTATGCATTTATTCGTCGTCGTGGTTATGTGGTNCCAGAAGATGTTCGTGCCGTAGTACATGATGTGCTAAGGCATAGAATAGGGATCACCTATGAGGCCGAAGCTGAAAACATTACTTCGGAAGATCTAATCAACAAGATCGTGAATGAAATCGAAGTGCCATAGCGATCAAGTTCGTGCACGGCCGAAGATTGGTAATGAAGTTACCGGTTCATAAATATTGTTGAAGGAAGAGATGGATACAAAAGAGCTCCTAAAAAAAGTACGTAAAATTGAGATCAAAACCCGCAGACTGAGCGATCATGTCTTTGGCGGGGAATATCACTCTACTTTTAAAGGACGCGGAATGACTTTTAGCGAGGTAAGATCTTACCAGTTTGGGGATGACGTTCGAAATATTGACTGGAATGTTACTGCGCGTTACAATGAACCTTTTGTCAAAGTGTTTGAAGAAGAACGGGAGCTTACCATGATGTTGATGGTAGATGTTTCGGGTTCTGAACTTTTTGGTACCCGCGAGCAATTNAAAAAAGATNTAGTNACTGAAATTGCTGCTACACTGGCATTTTCAGCAACAAAAAATAATGATAAGATAGGTTTGATGTTATTTACAGATAAGATCGAACTTTATATTCCGCCGAAGAAAGGACGTTCTCACGTTTTAAGGATCATTCGNGAACTACTCGAATTCCATCCGGAAAATTCAGCAACAGATATTACAGGAGCATTGAAGTACCTGTCTAATGTTATGAAGAAAAAAGCGATCGTTTTCATTCTTTCAGACTTTATNGATGAAGACTATCAGCACACCCTTAAAATTGCATCGAACAGACATGATGTTACCGGGATCAGGATTTTCGACAGAATGGAAGAGAGCATTCCAAATCTTGGTCTTGTACAAATGCAGGATGCTGAAAGTGGTGATTATATCACGGTTGATACGGGATCTAAATCTGTTCGTAATTCTTATTCAAAATATTATCAGGAGCGAATGGATTATTTTNTACAGAGCTTCTCTGTAAGTGGCGCGGGGACTATTAATAACCGGACAGACGAAAATTACGTAAAGAAACTACTGGGCTATTTCAAAAGAAGAGCTTAACGAATGGACTTGAAGAAAATCTCCACATATCGCCAATTAATTCTAAGAAACTTACCCGGGCTTCTGGCAATTTTGTTATTTCAAAATATTTCGGCTCAGGAGGTTACTTCCAGCGTAGACTCAACGAACATTAGGATAGGTGAGCAGATCACCTATAGAATTGAAGTAAATTCTAATCCTGAGGATTTAGTTGTTTTTCCTGAAGGTGAAACATTTTCACCACTCGAAATGGTAGAGAGCCTGCAACCTGATACCATACGGAATAATGGAAATTATAAACTGCTTAAAGAATACTTTCTTACCCAGTTTGATAGTGGTAAATATGTTATTCCCTCTCAGGAAGTTCTTATACAGAATCGAACTTACAGAACAGATTCGTTTGCTGTGGAGGTTAAAGATGTCATCGTTGATACCACGAAGCAGAATTTGTATCCATTAAAACCATCGGTAACGGTTTCACCGGGATTCAGTATTCCAGATTGGTTATGGTGGTTGCTGGCAATACTGGCAGTCGCCGGAGCGGCAGTTTATCTTATCGTAAGAAAAAGAAAATCTGATGATAAGGTACGCGAACTTCCTCCATATGAAGAGGCAATGGTGCAGCTAAAGCAACTGGACAACTCGGGACTACTTGAAAACAGGGAGATTAGAGAATACTATTCACAATTAAGTTTTGCCGTGAGAAAATATCTGGATCGAAAGATCTATGATCATGGACTGGAAAGAACTACCGGCGAGTTGATTTTATACCTGCAGGTACAACGCGAATCTGGAAAGCTGAATCTTAATGAAGAAACCATTCGCAATTTCGAGAAAATACTTAATCGTGCTGATCTGGCGAAGTTTGCTCGTTCNAANCCNGATATNATTACAGCNAAAGANGATCGTTCTAAAACNCANTTGATCATTGATGATCTACGTGCTGCNGTTCCACAACCTACNCAGGAAGAGTTGCTNCAGGACGAAGAATATTTGGAAGCACAACGCAAAAAACGTAAGAAGCGCAAGATCATTCTCGGGATTCTGGTTGGTGCAGCCATTATAATCATTGGGGTTACCACCTTGATCGCNACTAAGGGTATTACCTATGTCATGGACACCTATATTGGTCATCCAACGAAAGAATTANTGGAGGGAGAATGGATTCGCAGTGAATACGGAAATCCTAGCGTAGCGGTGACCACTCCAAAAGTACTGGTTCGAGGTGAGATCGAAATGCCGGAAGATGTGCAGCGTATGATGGTTGGTTCTGAAACCTTTATTTATGGAAGTCTGCTTAGTAATTTTTATTCCGCAGTAACTACAATTAAATTTCAAGGAGAAGTACAATTCGACCTTCAAAAAGCTGTAGACGGAATTTATACAAATCTGGAAGGACAGGGAGCGACAAATATTGTCATGAAGCAGGAGGAATTTACAACGCTTAATGGTGCGAAAGGATTGAAGGTCTTTGGAACCTTACAGGCCGAAAATCCTGTTACGGGTGAAGCGATCCCGAATGAGTATGTAATTCTGAATTTTGCTGAAAAAGGTGGTTTTGAACAGATCATTGTCATCTTCAATGAAGATGACAAATATGCTGAAGAAATCTCGCAAAGAATCATCAATTCAGTTGAAATAAATAACCTGAAAGAATAATGTTTGCAAATTTCAATTTTGAGAATCCGGAATTTTTCTGGTTACTATTGCTGCTTCCGCTGGCAATAGGCTGGTATATCTGGAAGCGAAATAAGCAAACTGCTGCGCTAAAGATATCTTCAACTAAAGGATTCAGGGGGAAATCTGGCTTACTTCCTAAATTGCGACCGGTACTTTTTATATTGAGATTACTCACACTGGCCTTGATCATTACCGCGATGGCTCGACCTAGAACGGTTGATGTTTCGACGCAGTCCAGCAGTACCCAGGGGATCGATATTGTTATGGCTATAGATGTGTCTCCAAGTATGCTGGCAAGGGATTTACAGCCGACACGGCTCGAGGCTACTAAAAATGTGGCAGAAGAATTTATCAAGGATCGTCCCGCAGATAGAATTGGCCTGGTGGTGTACGCCGGAGAGAGTTTTACAAAAACTCCCATTACCAGCGATAAGTCTATTGTTCTGGATGCGCTTAAAGACATAGAATATAATAGTATTCTCGAGAATGGAACTGCGATTGGTTCCGGACTGGCTACGGCAGTAAACAGGATCAAGGATAGTGATGCAGAAAGCAAGGTGATCATTTTGCTTACCGATGGTGTGAACAACTCCGGATTTATAGATCCTAACACAGGCAGTGAGCTGGCACTTGAGTTTGGTATTAGAGTTTATACAATTGGTGTTGGTAGCAACGGGATGGCTTTATCTCCAACTGCCATACTTCCAAACGGTAGGTTTCAGTATGGAAATGTTCCCGTAGAGATCGATGAAGAATTACTTATTCAAATTGCATCTACTACGGGAGGAAAGTATTTTAGAGCGACCGATAACGAAAAACTCGAAGCTATCTATGAGGAAATTGATGCCCTGGAGAAAACAGAGATTGAAGAATTTCGATATTATAATTACGATGAAAAATACAGACCATTGGTTTTACTTGCCGGTGGATTGCTTTTGCTGGAAGTATTATTAAGAATGACAGTTTTTAGAAGCTTTGTTTAATATGATGTTAGAAGAAAAAATATGGTTTTGGTTGTTGCTGGTGATTCCACTAGTGATCTTACTATATCTTCTACTGGTATTCTGGCAGAGAAGAACNCGACGAAAATTTGCTGATAGCCACCTCTTAAAAAGTCTTGTTCCTGACCGATCCAGAAGTAAGCCTTTTCTAAAACTTTTATTGATACTACTTGGGATCGCTGCACTTGTTGTTGCGCTGGTTAATCCCAAAATAGGTTCTAAGATGGAAACTGTGAAGCGGGAAGGGGTTGATATCGTTTTTGCTATAGATGTTTCCAAAAGTATGGAGGCCGAAGACATTGCGCCAAGNAGGATCGAGAAGTCAAAACAACTTGTAAGTCAGATTTTGAACAATCTTGGAAGTGACCGCGTTGGGATTATCGCCTATGCCGGTGGTGCGTTTCCACAATTGCCAATTACGACCGACTATTCTTCAGCCAAAATGTTCCTGCAGGCTTTAAATACAGACATGATTTCTTCACAGGGAACTGCCATTAGCGATGCGATAGAACTGGCGACCACTTATTACGACGATGATCAGCAGACCAATCGGGTATTATTTATAATAAGTGATGGAGAGGATCATGAAGGTAATGTAGAGGATATCGCTGAACAGGCTGCGGAAAAAGGGATTCGAATCTTTACTATTGGTGTAGGAACCGAGAAAGGTGGTCCTATTCCTATCAAACGCAACGGGGTTATTCAGAATTATAAGAAAGATAATCAGAATGAAACGGTTGTAACAAGGTTAAATCCTCAAACCCTTCAGGAGATTGCAGATGCTACTGATGGAGCCTATATCGAAGGTAATGTTACCGNAGATGTAGTAGATGAAGTTTTAAGTCAGCTTNAGAATATTGAAAAAACAGAATTTGAAGCAAAACAATTTGCCGACTATGAATCTCAATTTCAATGGTTTCTGGGATTAGCTTTGGCATTATTTTTTCTAGATATTTTTGTATTAGAGAAAAGTACCGCCTGGTTAAGAAAATTGAATCTTTTTAATGAAGGTGGCAGGAAAAAGGAGAAGAACGATGCAGTATAAAACCGGTTTTAAGATCACACTTAGTATTTTACTCTTCCACTTCGGAATAGTGACAGTTCTCGCGCAGGAAGATCAGGAAAAACTTCAGCGGCAATCCGATGAATATATCGTGGAAGCGCAGGAAGCTCTTTCAGAAAATAAATTCGCGATTGCAGAAGCTTCTTATCGTAAAGCTATTGCTAAGGATCCAACTAATATGAAGGCAAAGTACAATATGGGAAACCTGTATCATGCCAAGGAAAAATCACTGAATGCCGAACAGCGCTTAAAAGAAGCTGCAGAACTAGCTGGGAGCAAAGCTGAAAANCACCAGATCTTTCACAATCTTGGGAATTCATATATGCAGCAGAAAAATTATCAGGAAGCTGTAAACGCGTATAAAAATGCGCTTCGGAATAATCCAACCGATGATGAAACTCGTTATAATTTAGCTTTAGCGAAGAAAAAACTGGAAGACGAAAAGCAAAATCCAGATCAAAACGACGATCAGAATCAGGATAAGCAGGATCAGAAAGAAAACGAAGACCAGAACCAGGATCAGAAAGATCAGAATAANGATGGTGAAGGTGGAGAAGACGAAAAGCAGGATCAAAAACCTAAGGACGAGGGAGAGAACGAAAAGGATAAGAAAGAAGGCGATCAAAACGAGGATAAGGAAAAGCAGGAAGGCGACGAGAAAAAAGAGGATAAAGGNCAGGGTGANGAAAAGCAGCAGCAGAAGCCAAAACCGGCACAGGGTCAGCTATCTCCTCAACAAATCCAAAGTTTGCTGGAAGCCATGAATAACGAAGAAAAGAAAGTCCAGGATAAAATTACTGCCCAGAAAGCTAAAGGCGTGAAAGTTAAAGCTGAAAAAGACTGGTAAGAATTTTAAAAATTTCTGACTAAAAATTGCGTTGATATAGATAATGATGAAAACAAAATTATTGATTTTAAGTTTTTTGATGTTCACCGGAGGTTTACTTCAGGCGCAGGTGCGCTTTGAAGCCAAGGTTAGCAGGGAGAAGCTGGGAATTAATGAACGGCTTCGGGTTGATTTTGAAATGAACGAAGATGGAGACAATTTCAATGCCCCTTCTTTTTCAGATTTTACCATAGTTGGCGGCCCCAATCAGAAAATAAGTACGAGTATCCTCAATGGGAAAATGGCTTATTCCAAGACCTATAGTTTTTATCTACAGCCAAAAAAGCGTGGAACACTCACCGTGGGACAGGCTGAAATAGTTATTGATGATAAGGTTTATAAAACTTCGCCCATAGATGTTGAGGTAACCGCTGCCGTAGACAAACCTACCGATGGGAATAATACTGAATTGATCGCCGAGGATAATNTGCATCTCGTAGCAGAAGTTTCTAAGGGAAATCCATATTTAAATGAAGCGATCACCGTAGTTTACAAGCTATATGTGAGTCCGCGAATTAGTGTAAGCAACTGGAGGG
>FUFK010040740.1_pt1 | contig 49957 bp, 70 predicted proteins | sample 1021851 | NCBI WGS metagenome assembly FUFK01 (sample SAMEA51879418, study PRJEB19060) | metagenome | reverse complement strand
ATTAAACTAGACAACGGCCGGAAGGTAAACATACAAGGTTATTTAATGCTTAACAATTTANACATGAATANCTATAGGGGGTAATGCCTTAACACACAAAGAANGGGGGCCTAGCTCCCTTTTTTTATGTCTGTACTATAAGCCACACTTATATAACTACAATANNAGNAGATCCAAGTTATAAGCCGTACTTATAATTAAATATAACTAGGTTCCCTAAGGGGGGCATTTTTCTACAGCACAACACAATAAAAGAACCCCCACCCCCCACAAAAGCAGGGCATGCTGTGCGTTGCCTATACACACAAGATTACACACACTCAATATAATTTTTTAGCACATTCCTAGCATTCTCTCTTTTTTTAGTGGTACAATCGGTTTGTGTATAACAGGGTGTGGTGCTCACTCAACAGTAATTACCTCCGAGAATCACACCCATCTAGAGGACTACTATGCCAGGACATACCGACATACCCGAAGTTGCGCCAACTATGATGCAACCTATGGCTGCACCTGAGATTACTGAGGCTGAACTAGAAGAAGGNCGTAATGCTCTGCGCCAAGTCTTTCAAATTATTCAAGTATTAATTCAACAAGGTTTATCCGAAGAGCAAATATTAGAGTTTCTTGCCCAAAATGGTATTAGTGAAGACGAACTAGAAGAAGCAGCACAAGTCCTTGGTATAGACATAAGCACTTTGTTTGCTGGAACAGCACGTATGCCTATGGCAGCAGGNGGTATGGCAGATCCACTTGCCCCTGCCCCTGTAGCCCAAACACCTGAAATGATAATTTTTTCTCTGCAAAGTCAGATCAATAACCTCATGCAAGATTATGATATGGCAGTGCGTAATGATGAATTTACCCGAGCGCAAGGGATTGCTGACCAAATTGATGTTTTGCAACAGCAAATTATTGCCCAACAAGATTCTTTTGTACCCCAAGGGATGAGACTCGGTGGTAAAGTTCCTCAAGAAAACTTAGTGGAGACTAAGTTACAAGGTCTAGCCAGTGATCCTGTGATGGATTTTGCGATGATGGTAGTCGGCCCTGGTAAATTTGGGTTAGCTGCTAAAACTGTTAGTAAAATTGATAAAATACTTGGTGATATGCGCTTGGATTTTTTCAACAGAGCAAGAGAAATCAATAATATTAGAGTTGATGGAGCCGCAGCATTCCCAGCAATAGAAAAAATTAATAAAAGTCTTAAAAAGAAAAACGAGCAACTGCGCGTATTATCAAAAAATCCTAGTGCTGCTAGTTATATTAACCAAGAAATGCCCAAATTGATGGCGGAAGTTAGTAAATTTCAATAATTTTTCTGTATGACCACACTTAACTTTGCCCATTTATCGGACAAAGAGCTCAAAGAAGCGTACAAACTGCAAGAACGCCTCAATTTACTCAAACAAAGAGATGCTTGTCAGCAAAATTTCCTCGATTTTGTGAATTTTTTGTGGCCAGAGTTCATTTGTGGCAGACATCACCAAATTTTTGCTGAAAAACTCGAAGCTGTAGCAGCCGGAGACTGCAAAAGGTTGATTATCAACATGCCTCCTAGGCATACCAAGTCAGAATTTTGTTCGACCTACTTCCCTGCTTGGATTATGGGCAAACAACCAAAAAGAAAGATCATGCAGACCACCCATACTGGAGAACTGGCTGTGCGCTTTGGGCGTAAAGTCAGAAATATGATGGATACCGAGAACTATCAACGCATTTTTGACCAAGTACAACTGCAAGCCGACTCTAAATCTGCTGGGCGCTGGGAAACCAACCAAGGTGGGGAATACTTTGCTGCTGGGGTGGGTGGAGCTATTACTGGTCGTGGTGCCGATTTGCTGATAATTGATGATCCACACTCCGAACAAGATGCTTTGAGTCCAACTGCTATGGATGCTTGTTGGGAATGGTACACTTCCGGGCCCCGCCAACGNTTACAACCAGGTGGTGCCATTATTTTAGTCATGACGCGCTGGAGTGCTTTGGATTTAACCTCAAGACTGCTCGAAGCGCAACAAGAGGTTAATGCCGACCAATGGGATATTGTGGAGTTCCCTGCTATTTTTCCTGAAACCGGTAATCCTTTGTGGCCAGAGTTTTGGGACAAAACCGAACTTACCAAAGTCCAAGCATCTTTGCCTACCCACAAATGGAATGCGCAGTGGATGCAAAACCCTACAGCCGAAGCCGGATCGATTATCAAAAGAGAGTGGTGGCAACCTTGGGAACATGAAAGTCTGCCCCCAGTCCAATACATTATTCAAAGTTATGATACCGCTTACTCCAAAAAACAAAATGCTGACTACTCAGCTATCTCCACTTGGGGGGTGTTTCGACCCTCTCAAGATGCCCCTGATTCAATTATTTTATTAGATTGTCAGCGCGGGCGTTGGGACTTCCCTGAACTCAAGCGCTTAGCATATGAGGAGTATAAATACTGGGATCCGGACATGACTTTAATTGAAGCCAAAGCCTCGGGCACACCACTTACTCATGAACTACGACGGTTAGGTATCCCTGTAGTCAATTATTCCCCTACTCGTGGGCATGATAAGTCTACGCGTATGCACTCGGTTGCCCCTATTTTTGAATCGGGGTTAGTGTGGGCACCACAACGCAAGTTTGCTGAGGAGATGATTGAAGAGTGTGCAGCTTTCCCTTTTGGTAAAAATGATGATTTATGTGATACTATGACTCAAGCACTTATGCGCTTTAGAGAAGGCGGGTTAGTTGCTCTCGAAGATGATTACTTTGATGAGCCGAAACCTACTGTGAAACGGGCATATTATTAATGGCAATAGAAAAACAAGATACCGCACCACAAGAACCGAAACAGCAACTNGAAGGTACTGANGATATGACTGTGGCTTTGGAAGTCTTAGATGAGGCTGCCGAAGATGATTTTGAAATCCAACCCGATGGCAGTGCAGTGTTGGCACCTGACCCTGAACCTATGGGGGTGGAGTTTGGCAGTAACCTTGCCGAGTTTTTAGATGAGGGAGAACTCAGTCAGATTGCTAACTCTCTGCGCGACGGTATTAACAAAGACAAAGCTTCAAGAGAAGATTGGGAAAAAACCTATATTGATGGTCTGAAATATTTAGGCATGAAGTTTGATGCTGATCGTTCCGAACCCTTTGAGGGGGCATCAGGGGTTATCCACCCCTTGCTGGGAGAAGCAGTTACCAGTTTCCAAGCCCAAGCTTATAAAGAACTCTTGCCTGCCAACGGCCCTGTAAAAACCCAAGTTATTGGTGCTTATGATGCACCTGTCGAAGAACAAGCACAACGCGTTGCTGATTTTATGAATTATCAAATTACTCATGTAATGGAAGAATACGATGAGGAACTTGATCAGTTATTGTTTTATCTACCCTTAGCCGGCTCTGCTTTCAAAAAGATTTATTATGACGGTACTTTAGATCGCGCTGTTGCCAAGTTTATTGCCCCTGAAGATTTAATTGTGCCTTACTACACAACCGACTTAGAATCCTGTCCGCGCATCACTAATGTGGTTAAAATGCCTGAAAACGAGATTGCCAAACAACAAGCAGTAGGGTTTTATCGCAAAATAGATTTGACCTATGGTGATGACACTAGTGCTTATGGGCAAGTAAAAGAAGAGATTGATGAGTTAGCAGGACTGCAACCAGGTTACGATACTGGAGAGGTTGCAGTGTTGTATGAAGTCCACTGTAATTTAGATATAGCCGGGTTTGAAGATGTCGATGCCGAAGGCACCATGACTGGGGTTAAGTTGCCTTATATTGTCACTTTAGACGCGGCTTCCAATAGTGTTTTAAGTATTTATCGCAACTATGCTGAGAATGATCCTTTGCGTAATAAGATTGAATACTTTGTGCATTATAAGTTTTTACCAGGGTTAGGTTTTTATGGTTTTGGTCTAACCCACATGATTGGGGGTCTATCTAAAGCCTCTACTTCGATCTTACGCCAACTGATAGATGCAGGTACGTTAGCCAATTTGCCTGCAGGTTTTAAAACTCGNGGCATTCGTATTAGAGATGAAGATACCCCCATTCAACCAGGTGAGTTTCGTGATGTCGATGCCCCTGGTGGTTCTTTGCGTGAATCCATCCAACCATTACCCTTCAAAGAACCAAGTGGTACTTTGTTAAGTTTATTAAATATTTTAGTAAGTTCAGGCCAAAGGTTTGCTTCGATTGCGGAAATTAATGTAGGGCAAGGCAATCCAAATGCCCCTGTAGGTACAACCTTAGCGCTACTAGAGCGCTCAACTAAGGTGCTGTCAGCAATCCATAAAAGACTACATAATTCACAACGCAAAGAGTTTCAAATCTTAGCCCAAGTATTTCAAGAGTATTTACCCCCTGAATATCCTTATCAGATTGCAAATGCTGATAATACTGTAAAATTAAGTGATTTTGATGACAGGATTGATATTTTCCCTATCTCCAATCCTGATATATTCAGTCAAGCCCAAAGGATTGCGATGGCGCAAGAGATGATGCAACTTGTGCAAACTAATCCTGAGGTGCATGGGCCAGGAGGTATTTACGAATCATACAAACGCATGTATGCTGCTATTGGGGTTGATAATATCGACCAAATTCTAACACCGCCACCGAATACAGAACCACAACCAGTCGAGGCGGGGTTTGAGAATAATCAACTATTGCTGGGTAATGTAGCTCGGGCCTTTCCCCGTCAGAACCATGATGCCCATATAGCTACTCACATGTCGTTGCTCAATACTCCGCCCGTTCAAATGAACGCTGCGATACAGGCACTAATACATTCGCATATTATGGAACATCTACAAATGAAAGCAGATATTTTAGGGCAACAGCAGATGCCTCCTGAAGTGCAAGCACAAGTGCAACAACTNGAACANCAANTAGAACAGTTNTCACCAGCACAGCAACCACCNGTGCGCGANCAATTAAATGCTTTGATTGCACAGTTTGCNAGTCCNATATTAGCCGAGTTAGTTGCTGATTACACCCAAAGAATAAGTGCTCCGCAAGATGAAGATCCACTAGTAAGTATTCGTAAGCAAGAACTTGCCTTGAAAGGTCANGAACTTGCTATTGAACAACAACAGTTTGTTGCTAGTGAAAATAGAAAAGCCCAAGACTCAGCACGCCGTGCACAGATTGATCGCGAGAGAATAGGTTTGACTGAAGAAATAGCAGAAATGCGCGATGATACTGCTAGAGCTAGACTCGAACAACAACGGCTCATGAAAGCAATAGATTTACAAAATCGACAATAAATGTTGCAAAACTAAAATTTACTGTCCATAATATTGCTCATGGTTAAACGAACAGAAATTAATCAACAAAAAACACCAAAGGTGCTAACCAATAAAAACGGTTATAGCAACAAAGGAAACGTCCCCCTAAAAAGCAACGCAGGTACTTTTGATACCAACACCACACCAAAACCNGGTATGGGTAAAGGTAATGCCAGAGGTATGGGTGCTGCTGAATATGGTGGTAAGTTTTCCGGTGTTTATTAGTGTCCGAAGCTTGGTTAGGTAACAAATTTCTTAAAGAAATAGAATTACGCCGAGAGGATGTGAAGGACACCATGTTGGCAGGGTGTAAAGACTTTGCCCAATATGAGTTTCTGCGCGGTCGTTACAGTTCTCTGACCGATGCAGAAAATATATATAGAGAACTGCTGGGGCAAGTAATACAAGATGACCAAGATACACGTACCTGAACACGTAGCACAATCTATCGAAGCAGAGAAAGCTGCACAAGCAACACCACAACAAGAAGAGACAACTACAGCACCAATCTTAGAAACAAGTTATGTTGATCAAAGCGCAAGGGTGCTGGATCCAACTCTATTAGAACAATCAATTTTAGATCGCATGCCACAACCTACTGGTTGGCGCATGTTAATACTGCCTTATGCCGGTAAAGGGGTATCAGATGGTGGTATTCAATTAGTGCAAGCAACTGTTGATCGTGAAAGATTAGCAACAGTAGTCGGTTATGTGGTCAAAATGGGGCCTGACTGTTACAAGGATAGCAGTAAGTTTGATAAACCTTGGTGTCAGGAAAAACAATGGGTGTTAATCGGTAGATATGCTGGGGCAAGATTCCGTTTGGGTGATGATTCTGAATGTAGAATTATCAACGATGATGAGGTGATTGCCACTATTTTAGACCCCGATGACATTCTTGCAGTATAAGGAGCACAATGGAAGAAGCACTACAACAAGAAAACACAGTCGAAACTCCTGAAGTCGAGGGTGAGATTGTTGAACTAGATAGTCCTGCAGAGGCTAGTACTGAATCGACTACAGAACCTGTTGCGCCCGAGGAACCACCAGTAGAGGAGGTTGCCGAGGTTGCAGAGGTAGAAACAACTGATGAAGATGAATTAACTAATTATTCTGAAAAGGTACAAAAAAGAATAAATACCCTTACGCGTAAACTGCGTGAGGCAGAAAGAGGTCAAGAGAGTGCAGCAAGATATGCACAAGACTTACAAAAACAAAATATAGCTTTGCAAAGTCAAGCAGTAACCTTACAAGAATCTAACTTTACTGAAACAGAAAATAGGTTGAAGTCACAAAAAGCACAAACTTTGGCAGCACTCAAAGAAGCTACACAAAATGCAGATCATGAAAAAGTTGCCGAAGCTAATGATGTCTTAGCACAGATTGCTGCTCGAGAAATCCAAGTGCAAGAGGGCAAACAAAGGGTGGAGTACCAAAAACAGGTAGCAGCAGAACAACCACAAACAGAAGTGGAAATGCCTGCTATTCATCCTGATACCCAACAGTGGTTAGATGACAATCCTTGGTTTTTAAATGATTCAGAGATGCGCACTAGCGCCCAAGCAATAGACAAAGATTTAATTCAAGAGGGTTATGTAGAGGGTTCTAGTGCTTACTTTAAAGAAGTAGATAAAAGAATCCGCGAAGTCCATCCTGAAAAATTTGGGGGGACTACTACAGCAAAACCCCAACAAAAGGTTGCTTCAGCAAACCGCACAGCTGGTCAAGCCAGTGGTAAAAGACAGGTAAAACTGTCACCAAGTGAGGTTGCTATGGCAAAAAAATTAAACGTACCTTTGAAAGAGTACGCAAAATATGTTAAAAGGTAACTAATATGACAGATAATACTGATTCAAAAAACAGAACATCACGTTCTGCCGACACTCGAGCTACAAAAGCAGCTCGCAAACCTTGGAGCCCACCATCAATGTTGGAAACTCCTCCTGCACCTGAAGGTTATACCTACAGGTGGATACGTGCTGAACTCGTAGGCGCGGAAGATAGAAAAAATGTAACTGCAAGAATGCGTGAAGGTTTCGACCTTGTGCGTGCCGAGGAGTTACCTGATTTTGAACTTCCTACGATAGATGACGGCAAACATGCAGGAGTCATATCCGTTGGTGGTTTGTTACTGGCAAAAATTCCTAACGAGACGCGTGAAGAAAGAAACTCCTACTTTCAGCAACGTGCATCTACACAGCAAGATGCGGTAGATAATGACTTACTCAGGGAATCTGATCCTAACTCTCCGATTTTAAATCCTGAGAGAAGTAGCAAAGTAACTTTTGGCGGTGGTCAACGTAGTTGATCTCCAAATATAAATTTTAAATATAATAGGTGATTTATTATGGCAAATAAGAATGCCCCATTTGGTGCAAGACTTGTTGGTGCTTTAGGTTCAGGGCCTACCTCTAATGGTACTACTGAATATGAAATAGCTTCAGGTGCATCAGGGAACATTTTTTCAGGCGACCTAGTTAAAATGACCAATGCTGGTACTATTTTAGTAGCTGCAGCTGGTGATGAAGCATTAGGTGTGTTTAGAGGCTGTAAGTTTACTAATTCTTCAGGAGAAGTAATTTTTAGCTCACATTACCCCGATGGCACAGTTTCGTCTGATATTGTTGCATTCGTACATGATGACCCCCACGCTGTATTTGAGATTCAAAGTGCAGGTTCTCCAGCTCAAACTGATGTCGGTTTGAATGCAGATATTTCCTATAGCACAGGTTCTACCAAAACTGGTATGTCTGCTATGGAACTTTCTGGAACAACAGCAGCTACAACTGCTACGTTTAGAATTATGGGCTTTTCTAGTGATCCTGATAACAGTACAACGGGTTCAGCAAACGTGAATGTAATAGTCAAGTTTAATGAGCACTTCTATATCGATCCAACAGGAGTATAAATAAATGGCAATAAATAGAGCGCAATTAGCGAAAGAATTAGAGCCTGGTTTGAATGCTTTATTCGGTATGGAATATGCACGTTATGAGGCTGAGCATTTAGAGATTTACGAAACTGAATCTTCTGATCGAGCATTTGAAGAAGAAACTCTTATCGTAGGGTTTGGTAATGCTGAAGTAAAAGCTGAAGGTAGTGGTGTCAGATTTGACAATGCTAACGAAGGTTATACTTCTCGTTATACCCACGAAACAGTGGCTTTAGCTTTTGCATTAACAGAAGAAGCAATCGAAGATAATCTTTATGACCGTCTTGGTGCAAGATATACCAAAGCTTTAGCAAGATCTATGGCAAATACAAAGCAAATCAAAGCTGCTGCAGTATTAAACAATGCGTTTAGTGTTGCTGGTGGTGATGGCAAAACTTTGATTGCAACAGATCATCCCTTAGGCGGCGGTGGCTCATTAGCAAACAGAGCAACAACTATGGCAGATTTGAATGAAACTTCACTTGAAGATGCATTAATTGGCATCTCTACATTTACAGATGATAGAGGTCTAAATATTGCACTTCGTGGTATGAAGTTAATTGTTCCACCACAGTTGGTATTTGTTGCTGATAGATTACTACAATCTCCAGGCAGAGTTGGTACTTCAGATAATGATATTAATGCTATTAATAACATGAATACTATGCTCCCCGAAGGTTATGTAGTTAATCACTATCTAACAGATACAGATGCTTATTTCATAAAAACTGACTGCCCTGATGGGTTTAAGTATTTTGAAAGATCTCCAATGCAAACTGCATTAGAAGGTGATTTCGATACAGGCAATATGAGATATAAAGCTAGAGAAAGATATTCATTCGGATATTCAAACTTCAGAGCCGTATANGGTTCTCAAGGAGCTTAATAGGAACGGGTTATTGTAGCGTTTCTCACTCAACTACAATTTAAGGGAGCTTCGGCTCCCTTTTTTTATTTGCTAGTTATGAAAAATAGGTATAGAATTTAGGGGATTTATAAATTTGCTTGATGAGGGCCGCAAGGTTTCCATTAATACAATAAAAAGGAGTTCATAATGGCAAATCCACATTTTCAAAATCTAATATTAAATGCAGGTAACACTGTAGCAACNAAGCATAAGAAAGATGTTCCTATGTTTGTTGTNAATCCGTCTAGCACCTTGTTTTATCAATATGCTAATGACTTTATGACCTACAACTCAGGTGATTTTACTATCACTACAACAGAAGCTGGCACAGGTTCTGCAACTGAGGCATTAACTTCAGGAGCTGGTGGTCAACTATTACTTACNAATGCNGCAGGTGATAATGATTTAGACTTTTTACAGTTAAAAGGTGAATCATTTAAACTTAGTAGTTCAAAAAGAGCTTTTTTTGAAGCCAGGTTTAAAGTAAGTGATGCTACACAGTCAGATGTAGTTATAGGTTTACAAATTACCGATACTACCCCACTAGCAGTTAGTGATGGTGTCTATTTCTTAAAAGATGATGGTGATACAAACTTAGATTTCCACATCGAAAAAGATGGTACTGATACAACTACTTCAGCAGTAACTACATTAGCAGATGATACTTTTGTTACTGTAGGTTTCTTTATTGATCCAAGTACTTCACAAGTGTCATACTTTATCGGTTCCGCAGAACCTGTAGGTGTTGCTAATACTAATTTACCTGATGATGAAGAACTAACAGTATCATTCGGTATCCAAAATGGTGAAGCAGCAGCAAAAACTATGACCATAGATTACATTAATGTAATTTGTGAAAGATAGGAGTAAACAATGGCAGATACAGTAACCTCGCAAACTATCCAAGATGGTGAGAGAGTAGCAGTATTAAAGTTTACAAATGAATCTGATGGCACAGGTGAATCTTCTGTAAAAAAAGTTGATGTTTCGGCATTAACAACAAATAGTAAAGGTGAATCTTGTACCAGTGTTTCAATAGCTAGAATACATTGGTTTTGCCGAGGTATGGGTGTTGATATAGAGTTTGATGCTAGCACTAATGTATTAGCAGTCACTNTAGCACCTGATAGCTCAGGTGATGAATATTTCGATCAGTTCTCAGGTATTCCTAACAATGCAGGTTCAGGTGTAACTGGTGATATAGACTTTACTACAGTTGGACATTCTAGTGGTGATGCTTATTCGATAATTTTAGTATTGAATAAGAATTATTAATGAATGGCAGAATATCAAGGCAAAAAAGTAACTTTGAATAGACCTAGACCTCTTCGTAAAGGAGAGGTCGGTTATGGTAAAAAACGCAAAGTTGTGTTTGTCAAAAATCCTTCAAGTGGTAAAGTAAAGAAAATAACTTTTGGAGATGCAAAGTTAGGTATGCATAAAAATGATCCAAAAAGAAAAAGATCATACTGTAAACGTAGTGAAAGGTTAGGAAACGATAGAATGAAAGCAAACTATTGGGCAAGAAGGGATTGGGACTGTTGAGTTATCACTATACCAAAGATATAAACAAGTTAATCAAAGGTTTAGAAAAAGCATCTAAGTCTCATGCTGCGCAAGTGAAAGTATTAGAAAAAATACTTGCAGAAACAAAAAAAGCAAAAAATGCCAAGAAAAAAAAGAGATCCTAAAGTTGGCACAGGCAAGAAACCTAAGGGTTCTGGCCGCAGACTCTANACTGATGAAAACCCTAAAGANACAGTAGGCATTAAATTTGCCACCCCTGCTGATGCTACTAGAACTGTTAATAAAGTTAAAAATATCCGTAAACCTTTTGCTCGGAAGATACAAATTTTGACTGTTGGGGAACAAAGAGCAAAAGTTATGGGAAAAAAAACAGTTGCCGACATATTCAAACGCGGTAAAGACAAAATAAGGAGATTGCATGGTCGCAAAGCTTAAAAACCTTAAATTTAAAATAAAAAAAGGTAAAAAATTAGGNTTTAGTGAAAGAGCACAAGCAAAAGCAAGAGGTCTAATTAAAAGGACAGGTGGCAAATATAAAGGTAAAAAGGTAAAATCAAGTAAATATAGGTAGATATGGCAAAGAAAGCAAAAAGTAAAGGTAAGATATGCCCTGAAGGTAAAGCTTGGGCAAAAAGAACTTTTGATGTTTATCCCAGTGCATATGCAAATTTAGCTGCTTCTAAATATTGCAAAGATCCAAACTATGCAAAGAAAGCCAAAGGTGGCAAGCGCAAGGGCAGAAGATTTGGTGGGCCCATTCGAGGACAAGGCATAGTTATGGCAGATAGATTGCGATGAGCAAACATAAAGGACAGTTACAGAGTTGGCTAGATGAAGATTGGGTTAGATTAGGAGCAGATGGTTCTATCAAAGGNTCCTGTGGTGGTAGAAAAGAAGCAGAGGGTAAACCCAAATGTATACCNCGAAGCAAAGCTAATAAACTTTCTAAATCAGAGCGTGCTAAACTAGTTGCAAGGAAAAGGCGCAAAGACCCTAATCCAAATAGAAAAGGTAAACCAATTATGGTATCAAATAAACTAAAAAAAGGTGGAACACCNCTTGCCAATCCANGCAAAGCTGATCTTAATAAAGATGGTAAACTATCTTCTTATGAAAGAACAAGAGGNTTAGCAATAGAAAAAGCCATGCGTAAACAAAACCGAGCAAAAATGAAAAAAGGTGGNTTTATTGCAAAAGGTTGTGGTGCTGTAATGAGTAATCGAAGAAAGGTAACAACAATAAGTTAGGAGTTATTATGCCAAAAAAGAAAAGTGATGTAGATCCAAAAACACAAGCTAGACTTGATGCTAANGTTAGGCCAGATGCACCAGTTTCTGATCGTATTTTATACAATATGCCAAAGAAAAAAGCAGCTGCTAAAAAATCAACAAAAAAAACTACTAAAAAAAAGTGAGGGTTTAAATGTATAAAAGAACAAAAATGTATGCCAAAGGCGGTGGTGTTAAGGGAAGAAAGTATGCTGCTAAAGGTGGTGGCATGAAAAAAACTAAATATATGGCTAAAGGTGGTGCCTCCAAAGGAACCAAGTACATGGCAAAAGGTGGCAGCATGGAAAGGCACCAAAGGCATGGCTATGGGTGGAGTTATGCGTAAAGGTACCAAAGGTATGGCTGCGGGTGGTGGTATGAAAAGATCCAAATATGCTGCTGGTATGGGTGCCAATAAGAAATCAAAATATAGAGCAAAAGGCGGCGCAAGATAAATTAGACATAAGGGGGAACTATGTCATATTTAATTTCCAACATACCGCAGTTTAAGTGTTGGGTAAGAAAAGAATTTACTGCAAATCATCAAAATTATCATGGTGAATATNTGCATGCATTAGCATTTGCAGTNAACACCATTCCTGATAGGTCACTATCTTTTCAAGTAGTTTTTACTGGTTGTGAAACCGATTTTGAAGGGTATCCTGATGAAAATGTCCATGGTGGTGCTATGTGGGCAAGAATGCCTATAGAAGCATTAGTAGCAGATGTTAGATTAGATGAGTGGCCATCAAGGATGGCTGATCATCTTGCACAACCTTGGGATTGTCTAAGTCACCATCACTCAGTAGTCGTTTTAGATAGAGTAAGTTCTTCACCTTGGATTTGTAAGATAGGTGGAGAGTTTTACACAGGTAGGTACATGTTTACTGTAGATTATACCGAGCACAGTATTGCAGATGATCCTGCCCAACATAAACAAAGTCATGTGCTATACTTAACAGACGCTGGTGAATATACAGGTAATTTTGTGGCATTACCCAACAACAGAGTAAGAGCGACTAATCCTGCACTATGGCGTACTGGTGAAGGGCCACCTGATTTTTCACCTAGTCAATATATTCATTCAGCAGAAAAACATGAAAGTTATATGGATCCAAACATAACCTTTGATAATCTGTATAGCCAAGGAGATGAAGAATAATGGCATTATCGGGTAGCACTAATTTTGAACCTAATATTACAGAATTTATCGAAGAGGCATATGAAAGGTGCGGAGTCGAATTAAGAACAGGTTATGATCTGAAAAGTGGTATTCGTTCTGCAAATCTCATGTTGGCTGAGTGGGCCAACCGAGGTCTTAATCAATGGACAATAGAGCAAGCAACACAAACTGTTACTGAGGGCACTACATCTTATTCTTTAAATGCAAATGTGATAGATTTATTAGATGTTGTAGTCAGAAGAACTGTAAATGAAACACAAACTGACATTAGCATGAACAGAATCAGTAGATCAGAATACATAAATATTCCAAATAAAAATACGAAAGCAAGACCATCACAGTTTTTCTTTGATAAATTAACAACACCATCACTAAAAATATGGCCTGCACCTGAAAACTCTACCGACATTCTTGTGTTTAACAAACTAGTGAGAATGGATGATGCTGATGCGGGTACCAATACTATGGATATGCCATTTCGGTTTTACCCATGCTTTGCTGCAGGTCTTGCCTATTACATATCACAAAAAAGAAACCCTGAATTAACTGCACAACTAAAAGTAATTTATGATGAAGAGTTTAGAAGGGCAGCAGATCAAGATGAGGATAGAGCATCTTTTAAAATAAGACCTAGGTTAAGAGTTCTCTAATGGCATATGCTACTGGTAAATTTGCTAGAGCTNTATGTGACAGATGTGGTTTTGAATATAAATTATTAGAGTTACGCGAAGAGTGGAATGGGTTGAAGGTATGTAAAGATTGTTATGAACCAAAGCACCCACAATTAGAACCTTTGACAGCTACTGCTGATCCTGAAGCACTTTACAAACCAAGACCTAATAATGATAATGAAGTAGGTGAGGGTTTTGTAGTTGTAACCAATAATGACATATTTAGGTATAACACTTTGAATCCTAGCACTTTAGGTAGCAACTTTGTTGTCGATGGTATGACAAGNGCAGTTGGTGAAGTTACAATACAAACATCATGACATTAGCAGAACTTAAAACATTAATACAAAACTATACTGAAAACTCAGAAACTACTTTTGTAAACACTCTAGATGATTTTATTAAAAATGCTGAAAACAGAATTTTTGATTTAGTTCAGTTTGATTTTTTTCGTAAGAACGTTACAGGTTCTTTAACTACAGGCAATACTTATTTAACTACACCAACAGACTATCAACTTAGTTTTTCTCTTGCTGTAATTGATGGCAACGGAGACTATCACTATTTAGATAAAAAACACCCATCTTTTATGAGAGAGTTTATTGTTGATCCAACAGATACAACCCTGCGGGGTTTACCTAAATACTATGGTGATTTTGATAAAGAACTTAGCACAGCTAGTAATAATGGCTCTACAATTATTGTTAGTCCTGTGCCTGATGATAACTATTCAGTAGAGTTACATTATTTATTTAAACCTAACTCTTTAGTAACTGACACTACAGGCACTTGGTTGTCTAATAATGCTAGAAATGCACTGTTATATGGTAGTTTGATTGAAGCATATATTTTTATGAAAGGAGAGCCAGGTTTACTAGAAAGTTATGAGAAAAGGTTTGCTGCTTCGATTAGCAGACTTAAAAATAGAGCAGAAGCAAGGGGAAGAAGAGACGAATATCGTTATGATTCGTTAAGAACATCAGTAACATAAATTATGGAAAAAATTAGCAATTTGCAGGGAAAGTCTGTTGCTATTGTAGGTATGGGCAAAAGTTGGTTTGACTATAACCTAGCAAAGTCACACGGCACACATTTTGATGAAGTTTGGGCTATAAATGCTGTAGCTACAGTAATTTATCATGATAGAGTTTTTATGATGGATCCTGCTTCAAGATTTTTAGATACCGATGATGCTGGTGGTCAAACTAGCAGTATGAAGAATATGTTGCTAGAACATGAAGGGCCCATTTACACTTGTCAACTAGATGATAGATGCCCTGGTTTAGTAAACTATCCTGTCCATCAAGTAGTGCAAGACACTAACTGCCATTATCTTAACAATACTGTTGCTTATGCTATTGCTTTTGCATATTGGAATGAAGTTAAAAATATTAAGATGTTTGGGGTAGATTTTTCTTACAAGGGTAACTTGCATTTTGCTGAAGCAGGTAGGGGGTGTGTTGAGTTTTGGTTAGCCAAATGTATTGATGCTGGTATGCAAATAGAAGTTGCCGCATCATCAAGTTTGTTAGATACAGATGTGCCGGCTCCACAAAAGTTGTATGGGTATCACCGTTTAGCAGACCCACTAATTATTTTAGAAGATGCTAATGGATTACAAGTTAAAAACATTAGTGAAGTAGAAATAACTAAAAAAACCCAAGAACCTGTGTTAGTAGATCGGCATGACTCTCATTTGAACCCACCTGAACCTAATAAATGGTAGATAAAATAACACCTGCTGGCATGCCAGGACTAGGCATAATTGAAGCAAAAACTACTAATTATGGTGGGCATCCACCTGAATTTTGGGCAGAAAGATTGACTGAAAAATTAGTAGCATATTCGGCAGATACTGAACCTCATATCCAAGCACAAGCAGAAGCCTACAGAGATGCTATCTATCAAGTCTGTTTGATTTATATAAAAAATAGTTTAAAATCCTATAAAGCCTCTTTAATACAGGAATTAATAACTGGTGGAGAGGAAGAATTAGCAAGAATTATTAGAGGTATTTAACATGGCCATAAGTTCAACACTAACCACAAGTTTTAAAAAAGAGTTACTTGAGGCAGTACATAATTTTAAAAATACAGGTGGTGATACCTTTAAATTAGCTTTATATACTAGTTCAGCAACTTTAGGTGCAACCACAACTTCCTTTGTTACTACAGGACAAGCTAGTGGTACTAATTACACTTCAGGTGGAGCAAACCTCACTAGAGTAGATCCAACTTCTAGTGGAACCACAGGGTTTACCGATTTTGCTGATTTAACCTTTGGCACTGCTACAGTAACTGCTAGAGGTTGTATGATTTATAATTCATCTGATAGCAACAAATCAGTTGCTACTATAGACTTTGGTGGCGACAAAACATCTACTGCTGGGGACTTTACTGTAGTATTTCCAGCTGCNGCAGCAAGCACAGCAATAATTCGTATAGCATAGCCTTATGGCTAATATAACTGGTTGGGGCCGAGGTACCTGGGGTGAGGGGCCTTGGAGTGAACCTATACCAGTTACCCTTACAGGGTTAGCAGCTACTAGTGCTCTTGGTACAGTAACTGTCGTTGCAAAAGCCAATGTAACAGCAGGTTCACAAGTAGCAACTTCTGCTGTTGGCACTACCACAGTGGTTGCTGATGCTAATATAACAGTAACAGGACAAGCTTCTACCTCTGCTGTAGGCACAATAGCCACTATAGCTAAGGCAAATCTCACACCCTCAGGTCAAGCAGGCACTAGTGCTGTAGGTACAGTCACACTTCGAGATGCAGCTAATGTGTTCCCAAGTGGGGTTAGTGCTTCTGCCAATATTGGAGGGGTTGGTGTTAATGGTGATGCTGTTGCTAATGCTGGGGGGGCAATAGGTTCTGTTGGTAGTGTTTTAGTAGATGTAGATGGTGAAGCTAATGTAGTTATCAATGGTGTTGCGGCAACTGCTAGTGTAGGTTCGGTAACAACTCACAATGCTGTTGCCTTTGCTATAAATGGGGTTTCTGCTACTGGGGAAATAGGTAGTGTTACCATAACATTTGGTGCCTCAGTATTCCCAACAGGGGTTTCAGCAACAGCTAGTACCTTTGATGTTAACGTTTGGGGCTTAGTAGATGAGGCACAAACAAGTGGTTTTGGAAGCATAACCGATACACAAACTTCGTCATTTAGCACAATAAATCAAACACAAACGCAAAATTATGCTAATATTGATGATGACCAAAGTTCATCCTTTGCTGAAATTAGTGAAACACAAACCCCTGAATGGGAAGAGGTAGCATAATATGGCAACGTATGTAAATGATTTAAGATTAAAAGAAATAGCAACTGGTGATGAGTCAGGAACATGGGGAACTTCTACTAACACCAACTTAGAATTAATAGCAGAAGCTTTCAGTTTTGGCACAGAAGCTATTACTACAAATGCCGATACGCACACTACTACTATAGCAGATGGATCTACTGATCCAGGCAGATCTATTTACTTAAAATATACTGGTACCCTTGATAGCGCCTGTACTATTACTATAGGCCCAAATACTGTATCAAAACTATGGTTTATTGAAAACGGCACCTCGGGTTCCCAAAATATTATTATTTCACAAGGTAGTGGTGCTAATGTCACCATACCACCAGGTGACACCAAAGCCATATATTCAGATGGAGCTGGTTCCGGTGCTGCTATGGTTGATGCCTTTGCAAGTTTGAATGTAGTCGATCTAAAAGTAGAAGATGACTTAACAGTTACCGATGATCTTATAGTTAATGGAGATATTGACTTAGAAGGTTCGATAGATGTAAATGGCACAGCTAACCTAGATGTAGTGGACATAGATGGAGCTGTAGACATGGCATCCACTCTGGCTGTTACAGGTATTGTTACTCTAAGTGATGATCTCATAATTGGAGATGGCAAGACTATTGGTTCTGCCTCAGATGTTGACGCCATGACAATAGCATCCAATGGACAAGTCACTTTTTCACAGACTTTGATAGGAACTGCTTTAGACATTTCAGGTGATATAGATGTAGATGGCACGACCAACCTTGATGTAGTGGACATAGATGGTGCTGTAGACATGGCATCTACTCTAGCTGTAGGTGGCGCTGTGACTGCAAATGCTGGGGTCGTAATAGACAACATTACGATTGATGGCACAGAAATAGATTTATCTAGTGGCGATCTAACACTCGATAGTGCTGGTGATATTATTCTTGATGCCGATGGTGCTGACATATTATTAAAAGATGCTGGTACTACTTTTGGTGAACTTACTAACTCATCAACAGATTTTGTTATCAAATCAACAACTTCTGATAAAGACATAATATTCAAAGGTAATGATGGTGGTTCAGCAATAACTGCTCTTACCCTCGACATGTCGGCAGCTGGTGCAGCAACATTTAACGATAAGATTACAGCAGTTGGAACCTCAGTTTTTACAAACCTAGATATATCCGGTGATATTGATGTCGATGGTACTACAAATTTAGATGTGGTCGATATTGATGGAGCTGTGGATATGTCTTCAACTTTAGCAGTAGGCGGTGCTATTACAACATCTGCTGGCAATGGAGCAGCCACTTTAAGCATAGTAAGTACAGTTAATAGCGCTGGTGCGGGTAATAAAATTGCATTTTTTGGTGCTAATAGAAGTGATACAGATGAAGAAATGGCTTTTATCAAACCGTTACTTACTAGCAACAGTGGAGGTTCAGGTAATGTACAAACTGGTTCTTTAACCTTTGGTACTAGTGGTTCGACAAGAATGACGATTGATGCCTCAGGAGATACAACTTTCACAGGCACAATCAATGGTGTAGGTATATTATCTAATGCCACTAACTTTAGTGAAAGTTTACTTATTAGCCAGGATGCTGGCACAGGTACTCTGTCTAGTGCCTCTAACAATACAGGTTTTGGTTTTGAAGCTTTAGATGATTTAACTTCAGGTACAAACAATACTGCTGTAGGTCGTAAAGCTTTAGCACAAGTAACCACAGGTGCTTCAAATGTAGGTATTGGAGTAAATGCTGCTACAGCTACAACCACTGCATCTAATAATACAGCTGTGGGCACTAATGCTATGTTAGTAAATACTACAGGACATTCAAATACAGCTCTTGGTCATGCAGCCTTAGATGCTGCCACCACAGCTAATTACAATACAGCAATAGGTAGATTAGCACTTTCTGAGGTCACTACAGGAGGTTTTAACACAGCTGTTGGTGCCCTGTCAGGTGATGCTATCACCACTGGTGTAGATAATACTTTTGTGGGGTATCAGTCGGGTTCTGCAACCACAACAGCTAGTGATAATGTTGGTGTAGGCCATGATGCTATGGTGTCAAATACCACTGGTGTCCAAAATATAGCAGTAGGTTCATTAACATTGGATGCTAATACTACAGGTGATAATAATGTTGCTATTGGATATAATGCACTTGGAGCAACAACAACAGCTGATGCTAATACTGCTGTTGGAAGTCTTGCTGGATTGTCTAATACCAGTGGAACAAATAATGCTTTTTTTGGTTATCAAGCCGGTCAAGATGTTACCACTGGTGGTGCTAATACCTTCATTGGTTATCAAGCGGCTGCCAATGTTACCACTGGTAATGCTAATGTCGCAGTAGGTGCGGCAGCTTTACAAGCATGTACTACTGCTACTGCTAACACAGCTGTAGGTAGATCAGCTATGTTGTCTACTACAACAGGTGCCAGTAACACAGCTGTCGGTAGAAGTGCATTGGCATCCAATACCACAGGCGATCAAAATACAGCTATTGGTCACTTGACACTAGATCACAGCACTACAGCTAGCAATAATACTGCTGTGGGCTATAATGCTTTGGGTGCAGTTACTACAGGTGCAAATAATGTTGCCTTGGGTACATTTGCACTAGATGCAACCACCACTCAAGATCAAAACGTAGCAATAGGTCATACAGCATTAACTGCTTGTACTTCAGCTAATAATGTTGCAGTAGGGGACAGAGCCTTAAATGTTCTGACCACTGGAACTGAAAATACCGCAGTTGGAGGCATAGCTGGTTTGAGTCAAACTACTGGTACTAAAAATACCTTCTTGGGGTATCAAGCCGGAGTCTTTTTAACCACAGGAGATAATAATGTTTTTGTGGGGCATACTGCTGGGGGTGTAGGCACAGTAACAGGAGATAATAATACATCACTAGGTAGTGGTGCTGGTAAAAATTTAAGTTCAGGAGGTAATAACCTTTTACTAGGTAAAGATGCTGGGGTATCGGGATCACCAGGTGGACAGATCGACACCGAATCCAATGAGATTGTATTGGGTGATGAGAATATTAGCGCTGCCAATATACAAGTAAGTTTCACTGTAGCCTCAGATAAAAGGGATAAAACAGATGTAGAACCAGTAAAAATGGGTTTAGACTTTGTTAATGACCTTAATCCTGTAACCTATAAGTGGGATAAAAGAAGTTTGTATGTAGAGAAAGGGCAAAGTTTTAGTGATGTAATCCCTGATGGTACGCACAAAGAGGATTGGTTAGATGTCGGTTTCTTAGCACAAGATGTTGAAAAACTAGAAGCAGCTTATGGTTATAATATTGCCGATAAAACTAACTTAACCACACATGTATCACTAGATGGTCAACAGTATGGTTTGACTTATGAAAAGTTTGTGCCTATTCTTGTTAAATCTGTACAAGAATTATCAGCACAGGTTGAAGAATTGAAAGCCGAAATTAAAATTTTAAAAGGAGCATAATATGGCAGTAACCAAAGCAATTACCAGTTGCACACCCTATGTTAATAGTAGCAGTAAGGTAGACAAGTGGGATATTGAAATGAAATATGAAAACGGTAGTGAAGGTGATGCAACTTATTACACCAATACTTTCACCACTACAGTTCCACAAACAGATGATGATGGTAGTGTTAATTTTAGTTTGAAAGCTAAAAGCAGTTGGACTAATGCTAACTTAGTTGCTATATGCCCAGTATCACATTGGGATGCAGTATTTGCTAGCATGGTTGATAGTGTCATTACTAACCCCCCTACAGTGAGCACACCTGACAACGATTTTAGCGTACCTAGTTAATGTCAACACAACAAGTGGATTTTCAAATCCACAACATGCCAGCTGTGTATGTTTTGGAAACTCACATGCCTGATGCTATGGTCGCAGATGTTAATGAGTATATGGACAAATACCGAGAGTCCAAGCACAAAGCATCACTTAAGGGTTCACTTGTAGGACAAATACATAAAGGTGAACAATTATTGTTAGATCATAACGATCCTTTAATGAAAAACTATAATGATTTCATTACCAATCTAGGAGCACAATACATCATGCATTTTGGCTCAGTAGGCAACAAAGTTAGATGTGGCAAAAGAGTTGAGGTTGATGAAACTTGGTCGGTGCACAGTTATGATGGAGATTACAACCCCATACATGACCACGGCACTAAGACTATTATGGGTTTATCAACCACAGGGTGGACAAAGGTGCCACCACAAATAGGTGCTGTAAACTCGCAATCTCCAACTTATTCGTTATATAATGAAAGTGGTCACTCTGATGGTTGTATTGCTTTTCAGTATGGACAGGTTTCTTTGATGGATAGTGAAAGACTGAAACCAGCACAATCATTTGTAATGACACCTGAGGTGGGTAAATTGCTAATTTTCCCATCTTGGTTACAGCATATGGTATATCCTTTTAAGGGTGATGGTGAAAGACGGACTATTGCTTCTAACATGAATTGTTGGGATATACCTGAAGAACAAACAACTAACTAGGGGAAAATATGGTAAACAAAGCAGAAGAACAAAAAGTAATCATTAATGAGCAAGAACTGCCTTATAGTGAACTTGATGATAGACAGCGCTACTATCATGCACAAATTTTAGATTTGCGAAAAAAACACTCGCAAATATCTTTTGAACTGGATCAAGTCAACGCCAGTTTGGGAGTTTTTGAAAAACTATTGATTGACTCAACCCAAGCAAAAGCAGAAGAAGTTTTAGCTGAAGAAAAGGAGGAAGCATGAGCATTTGGAGAAAATTAGTTAATTTTGTAACTGGTAGTGAAGATGTACAAGTTCGTAATAGAAACAAAAAAGGACAGTATGTTGCTGATGATAAATCAACACCTAATGTTAATGAAGCTTACAAAACAGTTAGAAGGCGTCGTATTAAATAATTATGTATGAGTATTGTTGTCAAGTTACTAGGGTAGTTGATGGTGATACTGTAGATGCTAATATAGATCTAGGTTTTGACATATCATATTTTTCTCGCATTAGATTATTTGGTATTGATACGCCTGAATCTCGCACTCGCAACAAAGATGAAAAACTCAGAGGGTTGTTAGCCAAAGAATATATTGTGAATGCTTTGGCTAATGGCAAAGAGATAGTGGTCAAAACTGCCTTAGAAAAAAAAGGTAAATATGGCAGAGTGCTTGGATCTCTTGTTGTTGATGGTCTTGATCTCAACCAAGACATGATAGCCAAACATTTGGCAGTTGCTTACCATGGTCAAAGCAAAGCCGATATAGAAGCTGAACATTTGAAAAATAGGCAAATTCTTATCAAAGAAGGTGCTTACATACCAATAGATTAATGGACTCGGCAATAGCTCTCATAACAGAATTAGGGTTTCCCATAGCAGCTGCTATCGGTTTAGGGCTATTTGTATGGAAACTAATTAACAGAATTATTGATGGTATGGAAACTAAATTAGATACTGTGGATGATAAACTTAACTCTGAGATTACTGCTATGGAAGAGAGACTAGGCACAAAATTAGATTCTCAGCATGGGATTTTAGTTGCTTTGATCGATAGAGTTAGAAGTCTTGATAATGAGATTATTAGGCAAGATACTTTAATTAAAACTATTCTTGGAGTGCCACAACTTATTGACAGTAACAAGATTGCTAAAGCAGATAGAGATGACCAAAGAAAAGACTAAAGTGCCATTACACTACAAAGTAATATTGGTTTGGTTTATAGTGCTATTTATCGGTATCACTGTAACTAATCTTACTGCTGACACCCTAACTCATAAATTTAAAAACCCATCTTTTAGTGGGCAAAATACGAGTAGCCATTATTTAACTATTGAGAACCAAGAGTTCAATCGGAAAGAAGCTATACGAGCAGAGATCAAGGCCTATCAAGATGAACTAGCTAGAGATGCAGAAAACACTACGCTTGCTAGATTTATTCGTAATCTCGAAAGCAGAATCTATGCTCAACTGTCTCGGCAACTGGTAGATAACTTATTTGGTGAAACTGCATCTACCGAAGGGACTTTGGAGTTGGAAGGTAATATCATAGAATATAGTATTGCCGATGGCATGATAACTCTAAGGATTGTAGATGAGTATGGAAATGAAACTATTATTGAATTGCCTATTGGTGATTTCACTTTTTAGTTGTAGTCTCAATCCAGTTATTGATGAACTCAATACCCAAGGTGAATGTTTACGAGAAGAACTAGTAGTTGAACCTGTACCTCGTTGGGAATGTGTTGAATATGCAGTTCTAGAGAAAGGTTTACCGAATATACAAGAGACAGCAAACCAAGACTTACTAAGTTTACCTATACCAAAAAACCCAATAGTGGTTGCTGTCTACCCAAACTCTTTTACAGATCAAACAGGGCAAAGAAAAAGTAATAGTGAGTTTGCTTTATTTTCTTCTGCGATTACCCAAGCACCTGGGCATTTATTGATTAGGGCCCTAAAGCAAGCAGCCGATGGTAAGTTCTTTCGGGTCGCAGAGCGCCAAGGTTTAGATAACCTCACCAAAGAACGCCAACTAATTAGATCTGCAAGAGAAAAAGATAATGCTCAACCCTTAATGCCCTTATTGTTTGCTGGGGTTATTTTTGAAGGGGCAGTTATTGGTTATGATACTAATATAAAAACAGGGGGTATAGGCGCTAGATATTTAGGTATAGGTGCAAGTAAACAGTATCGCATAGATAACATAGTCATATCTTTGCGCATGGTATCTGTGGTAACAGGTGAAGTTTTGATAGAGGTTTTAGTTACGAAAAGCATCTACAGTTATGGTCAATCCCAAGATGTTTTTAAGTTTATTGAAGCTGGCACTGAACTTGTAGAATTAGAAGGTGGCAACACCGAAAACGAAGGGGTAACTTTGGCTTTACAAAGAGCAGTAGAAACCGCAGTGGTTGAAATAGTGCAAAAAGGTTACGACAAAGGTTTTTGGGTTTTACAAGAGGTTGAAGAAAGCTTAGAATAATACTATGTTAAAAACTTTATCCCCAAGTTTATTAGCATTAGCACTATTCAGTATAGTAGTAATTGCTGATGATAATGAAATATACGTTGATCAATCCGGTGCAACTGCCAATATTGATTTAGAACAATTAGGTTCAGGAAATATTATTGGTGGTTTAGAATCCACAGCAGGAAGTTTAAATCCCTTCGATTTAGATGGCTCATCTTTAACTTTAGATATAAACCAAATAGGTAGTAGCAATACTTTTCTTGGTGATATTTATGGTGACAATATTACAGGGTTTTTTGAGTTTGATGGAGATAGCAACAGTTTCACTATACAAGCAGACCCCAACAATACTTATGGTGTTGATAGCTCTGATTATAATGTTAATGTGACAGGTTCGACTAATACTTTTACTCTCAATCATGGCACTAGTGCTTTAGCATCACAATTAGATTTAGATTGGACTGTACAAGGTACTGGTAACACTTTGGCTTATAATATAAATTATGATGGAGCAACTAATTACACCGATATCGACGGTGATTCCAACACCGTCAACTTTACTGGTCAAGGTTATGCTGGTGGGTATTTTTACTTAGAACAAGATGGTGGTAGCAGAACTTTTAATATTCAGCAACTTTCAACATTAGATAATGACTATCTTAAGATTCTTTCTAATGGCACTGGTGGTACTATCTGCATCATCCAAAACGACGGCGGCACCTCAACCAGCTGCTGATATTGGTGGTATATCTGAACTCAACGGTTCGGCACAAATTCAAAGAGATCAAACTTATCCAGCAACCCTAGAGTTTGCTATTCAAAGTAATGATGCTGCCATCACCAATAATGGCAGAATGGCAATCACCTTTCTTGATGATTCGGTTGTTAAACTGACTGAACATTCAGAGTTAGTCATTAATGAATATGTGTTTGATCCTGATCCAAGTAAATCTAAAATGGCGCTTACCTTTGCTTTGGGGACTACAAGGTTTATTACTGGCAACCTAAACCGCATTGATAAACAAAATATTTCACTTAAAACACCTACAGCAAATATTGCTATTAGAGGTACCGATTTTAGTGTGACTGTAAATGAGTTGGGATCTTCACTTATCATTTTGCTACCTGATGCACTCGGGCTGTCAAGTGGTGAGATTGAAGTAGTGACAGCAACAGGTAGTGTTTTACTAAACAAACCTTTTGAGGCAACTACAGTAGATGTGTTTGAATCTGCTCCAAGCAAACCTGTAATATTGGATTTGACCTTAGATGTTATTGATAACATGCTTATTGTCACTCCACCGGAGGAACAGTTAGCTGCAGATGAACAAGTGGTAAGGGTTAGCAGAAGCAACCTGTTAGATGTGGATTTCTTAGAATTTAATGATCTTGATATAGATTACTTAGCTGAAGATGATCTACAGTTTACTGAGTTAGACATTAATTATTTAGATGTCAACTTCTTAGAGGATTTGTTAGATGTGATTGATGCTTTAGCTGTTTCTGAAGAAGAAGATGCTTTGGCACAAGATTTAAATGCAATAAATATTGTTGGCACCAAACTAGGCCAAGACCTCGACACACAGATTACATCTTTTGTTACTGGGCAAACGTTAACCCTTATGCGAAATGTTAGTGCTAGTGCTCGTATAGACTTAGATGTAGGTGGTAGTTATACTGTTATTTTTATTCAAGATGGGGTTTCTAGAGTGGTAACAGTTAATGGTGGAGGCAATAGTGTTATAAAAATAACACAAAGTAATTGATGCAACTCAAAATATTTTTACCCTTATTTATAATTCTTAGTCTACCCCTAGTTTTTCAAAGTCCACCAACAGAAACCCTTAAATTAAAAGTGTATGACACTTTTGTACAAACCCCTGACCCCTCAGGTTTTTTTACCATTCTTAACATAAAAGAAGAAGATGTGGACAGATTAGGGGGGTGGCCCTTTCCAAGAGATGTATTAGCACAAATACATGTAGAATTATTACAGGCAGGCGCTATGGGGGTAGGATGGGTTATTGCCTTCCCACAACCTGATAGATTAGGTGGGGATGAGGTTTTTGCTAATGCCTTAGAGTATGGAGGTTCAGTTATTGCTTTGTTTGAAAAACCAAATGGTGTATATCCCCCTACTACTGGCACTGTTTTGTTAGGTGAAGATATTGGTGGTATGATGTCTACAGGAGTGGTGCCCAACATTGAGATACTTTCTATGTCTGCAGCACAAGGTTTGGCCACTGCTCCAGTTGAAGTCGATCAACTAGTGCGCCGCATCCCTATGCTGTTACGAACTCCTGATGGTTTTACCCCTGCTTTTGGTACTGAGGTGTTAAAACAACTAGCAGGCAATAGCACCTACATTATCAAAACTAATCCAGCAGGGTTTGAGGAAATAACTGTGCAAGGTTTGCCACCTGTGCCTGTGGATAACCTGGGGAGAAAGTGGGTATCTTGGATTGATACACCCCAAACCACTTTGTCAGCTATGGATGTTTCTAATAAGTTTGTATTTGTGGGGGTAGAGGCAGCAGGTATCATGCCTCAACTAGCAACTCCAGTCGGATTGCTTGAGCCTCACAAAATACAAGCAGCTCTTGCCGAGTCAATATTAGTGCCAAACAGTCCCCGCATACCTGATTTTGCCTTGGCAATAGAAATTTTACTTTTTGCAATTTTTGTGCCCTTAATTTGGGTTGTAATCAATTATTTAAGTGTTGTTAAGGGTTTTGGTCTTGCAACAATTTTGCTTGCAACCACAGGCATTTTTGGGGCATATAGCATTTCTAGAGGGTTTTTAATAGATATTTCTTGGACTTTTGTCTCAGAGTTTGTCTCAGGTAGTGCAGCTGCCTATCTTAACTACCAAAAACAACATAAATTACGCCAACAAATCAAAAAACAGTTTGAACATTACTTAGATCCGCGGCAAGTTGCGATTTTGCAAAAAAGTCCTGATAAATTAAAACTTGGTGGTGAGCGTAAATATTGCACCTTGCTCTTTACCGATGTGCGCGGTTTTACAGCTATGTCTGAACGTTTAGAACCTGAAGAGGTAACTAAAATTATGAATGCAGCACTAACCATACAAGCAACTGCGGTAAAAAAATATGGGGGTATGGTCGATAAATATATTGGTGACGCTATGATGGCAATATTTAATGCACCCTTAGATTTAGCTAATCATGAAGCAGTTGCTGTGTTATGTGCACAAGAAATCCAAGAAAACATAAAAAATGCTGACTTAGGTGTTGAAATAGGGGTGGGCATCAACAGTGGTCAAGTGCTATTAGGTAACTGTGGGTCTGATGATAGGTTTGATTATACTGCCATAGGTGATGCAGTAAACCTTGCTGCTAGACTTGAATCTGCTACCAAAGAGGTAGGTCAAGACATATTGATTGGTGAAAATACTAAAAAAGGTGTTGATTTTGAGTTAGAATTACTAACACCCATAAAAGTAAAGGGCAAAAAAAAGAAAATTAACTTGTATACTATTGCTTATGTCTAAAAGAATTACTGTCAACGATTTAGCAAAAGACTTAGTTGCACACAAAACTGCAAATGCAGAAAGGTGGAAAACTGTCTTTAATGAATTAAATGACATCAAATCAGAGGTTTCAAATATAAACAGCACTATAAAAACAGCAACATTCGGCGTGTTTGGGTTTATTGGTGCATTAGCAATAGCATTAATAACGGTGATGATATGAAAGCAATACTAAAAAATCTTGTAGGTGCAGTAGCCCCAACGCTAGGTTCAGCTATGGCGGGCCCACTAGGCGGTATGGCTATGGGTAAAATAGCAGAGGTATTAGGTGTGTCGAATGATCAAAAATCTATTCAACAAGCATTACAAAATGCTACACCTGAACAAATGTTAGAACTCAAAAAAGCAGAGCAAGAGTTTGATGTACAGATGAAAGAACTAGAGGTTGATGTATTCAAACTAGAAACTCAAGATAAACAACATGCTCGTAGCATGTTTTCTAAAGATTGGACTGCAAGAATTATCGGCTTATGCACCATAGCAGGGTTTTTAGGTTACATATTTTTAGTAACTCTACAACCACCTGAACAAAACTCAGAAGCACTTATTAACTTAGTGCTTGGTTATTTAGGAGGATTAGCAAGTGCAATTATTTCGTTCTATTTTGGGGCGTCACATACTGGTGACAAAGGAGAGTAACATGAAAATATCAGAGGAAGGTAAAGAGTTAATAAAAAAGTTTGAGGGTTGTAAATTGACCGCATACAAATGCAGCGCAGGAGTGTGGACAATAGCTTTCGGCAGAACTAAAGATGTTAAAGAGTTTGACACTTGTACCCAAGAACAAGCAGAAATTTGGTTAGAAGAAGAACTGCCAGTATACGCTGCTTATGTTAGTGATGCTGTGCATGTGCCTCTAGAACAAAATGAGTTTGATGCACTCGTAGCTTGGACATACAATTTAGGTTCTACAAACCTTAATAATTCAACGATGCTTAAGGTTTTGAATGCTGGTGATAAAGAAGATGTGCCTGCCCAAATGAAGCGGTGGAATAAAGCAGGGGGAAAAGTCTTAGAGGGTTTAGTTAGGCGCCGAGAAGCCGAAGCTGCACTTTTTGCGGGCAAAGAGTGGCACGAGATATAAGTCATGCCATTACAGAAAGCAGTATTTAGACCAGGTATTAATAGAGAAGGGACTGCCTACGATAATGAAGGGGGTTGGTTTGACTGTAATCTTGTTAGATTTCGCAAAGGTAGACCTGAAAAGTTTGGGGGTTGGGCAAAACTATCTGCTGCAACCTATCTAGGTACAGCTCGAGCACTACATGCTTGGATTGCATTAGAGGGCACAAAGTATCTAGGTATCGGCACACATTTAAAATATTATATCGAGAGTGGTACTGTATTTAATGACATCACACCAATAAGATTAACAACCTCTGCAGGAGATGTAACTTTTTCTGCTACTAATGGTGATGCTACGATTACAGTAAGTGATACATCACATGGTGCAGTGCAGAATGACTTTGTTACTTTCAGTGGTGCCTCTTCTTTNGGTGGTAATATTACTGCTGCTGTCCTCAATCAAGAATATCAAGTAGCAACTATAGTAAATGCGAATAGTTACACTATAGAAGCTAAGGATACTTCAGGTAGCACAGTGACTGCTAATTCATCTGACAGTGGTAATGGTGGCTCTTCAGTAGTTGGCACTTACCAAATAAATGTTGGTTTAGATGTTTATGTACCAGGTACAGGTTGGGGTATAGATGGTTGGGGAGCAGGTGCTTTTGGTTCGGTATCTGCTTTATCTGCTACTAATCAACTTAGAATATGGACACATGANAACTTTGGTGAAAACCTAATCATTAACCCTCGCAANGGGGGCATCTTTAGGTGGTTAGAGTCAGGAGGTGTGGGCACTAGAGCCGTAGAATTACAAGGGTTAACAGGGGCAAATTTGGTGCCTACTAAGGCTTTGCAAGTCATCACTTCAGAGGTGGATAGACACTTAGTGGTTTTAGGTGCTGACCCTATATCCGGTACCAGTCGTACTGGCACNATNGATCCTATGCTTATTGCTTTNAGTGATCAAGAAAATGAATTAGAGTTTGAACCGTTAACAACTAACACTGCTGGCTCTTTGCGGTTATCCTCGGGTTCATCCATAATTGGTGCCGTAAAATCTAGGCAAGAAATACTAATTTGGACAGATACTGCTCTTTATAGCATGCAGTTTGTTGGGCCACCTTTTACTTTTGCTGTTAATTTAATTAATGAAGGTACTGGATTAGTTGCACCTAAAGCTGCAGTNACTGCACCCACAGGTGTGTATTTTATGAGTTATAACAACTTTTATTACTATAATGGTGCAGTAGCAACCATACCTTGCTCAGTACACAATTATGTCTTTAATGACATTAATCTTACCCAATCTTTTAAAATACATGCTTTTACTATTGCTGATAAAAATGAAGTCGGTTGGTTTTATTGCTCTAGTAGTAGCACCACTATTGATAGGTATGTTATTTACAACTATGTCGAAGATATATGGTTTTATGGTCAGTTAGTTCGTACAGCTTGGTTAGATGCAGGTATCGAAAAATATCCTCGAGCAGTCGGTAATAGTTATTTGTTTGAGCAAGAGAGGGGTTTTGATGATGATGGTACACCTATGACTGGTGTCTTTATTGAGAGTTCTGACTTTGATTTAGGTGATGGAGATGAATTTGCTTTTGCTCGTAGAATTATTCCTGACTTTAAATTTATCGAGAATCAAAATGATTGTTCAGTTAATATAGTTGTAAAAACAAGAAACTTTCCTGGTGATTCTTTAACCACTAACTCAACTAATGAGATCCTCAGCACAACGCAACAATCTTTCATTAGAGCTAGAGCAAGACAAATGGCAATACGCATAGAATCTAATGATGATGCTTCTAATAATGGTAATTTAGGTATTGGTTGGCGCTTAGGAGCTACTCGTATTGAGGTGCAGCCTGATGGCAAAAGATGAGTAAACTACTGCCTACCCAACTACCCTTAGCACAAAATGAGGTAAAACCTGANGTTTTTAATNGATTNATTAGAACTTTAGAAATAAATTTAGGTTCGGTAAACCTTGATAATACTCGGCAAGTGAGTCAAAATGAGCTTGGTACTTTAAATTTTAATCCAGGTAGTATCATCTGGAATACAACACTAGAGGTGTTGCAAGTCTATACCGGTAATAACTGGGTTGATATAGGCACCCGTCTTGTAGATGATGGGTTTGAGGCCACAAGTGCATTAGGTAAGGTTACTGTTAAAAATAATGGTGCCACATCTATCAAACTTGCTAATTTTGGAAAATAACATACTTGACAAGTATTTTTGCTGATAGCAATACTAGGAAGAACATATGCAAGAGAAATTAGCACCAACACAATTAGAGGATACTGAAGTTATCTTAGCAGCACCAGGAGAAATGGTGGTGCCCCCTGTAGTTTCTGAGAGCACACAAGCTGCCATAAATGCAGATTTGCAGTCTGTAGGGTTAAACCCAAATGACTTTGTAGTTGGTAATGGCAGAATCAACCAAATTACAGGACTACAACAATTTGGTTTTCTAAGTGATATATTCAAAAAAGTAAAAAAGGTTGTAAAAAAAGTAGCACCAGTGGCATTACCTTTGTTAATACCTGGTGTGGGAGGAGCTGTAAGCGCTGGGCTAAGTAGTGTTGGCAGTGCTTTAGGTATACCTAGTGGTATCGGATCAAGTATTTTAGGGGGTAAAGGCATTTTAGATACAGCACAAGGTATCAGAACAGGGATTGGTGGTTTATTATCAAAAAAACCTGGTCAAAGTAGTATTGGATTAGTTGAAGATTTTTTAAAAGGAAAAGAATCTGATCCAGTGCGTGAAGGTGGTTTTTTAGATGTGCCCACTCCTGGAGCAATAAAAGGGATTGAGGATGTAATTAAAGGCCAACAAACAAGTGATTCTTTTGGTGGCTTAGCTTCACTTGCGGCTTTATATGGTTTAGCAGCAAAAAAAGCGGCAGAAAAGACTGAGGGTGGTTTAACTGATATAAGAGCATCTAGGCGTCCTGATTTAGTAGCACAACCTGTATTTCAAGGTTTTGATGTTGGTATTCGACCAGGTATGGCAAAAGGTGGTTTAAGTCCTGAATTGTTTGAATTAGATTTTAGGAAAGTAGGTGGGCCGACAATAGGTATTGGTACAGGTACTTCAGATGACATACCGGCTATGTTAAGTGATGGTGAATATGTAATGACTGCAGATGCCAATAATGGTGCTGGTGGTTTTAAAATATCAAAAACTACAGATTCCATAACTCTGATACCTGATGGTAAGCCTGACAGAGAAAAAGGTGCCAAAAATTTAGGTATGTTGATGGATATGTTTGAAGATGCAAACAAAAGGATGGCGTAATGGGTATAGTAAGAAACTTAATTAGTGAAATTAGAGGTGAGCCACAAGTACCTACAGGCATGCCTAGAGTGCCCTTACCTATAAGTGAAGCCTTACCCCCTATTATCACTCCTGAACCTATAGGAGCAGGTTTCATTAGACCTGGGATAGATAGTGGGCCAGTTGCAGGTGCACCTATAAGATCAATAGCAGGCATACCCGCGCCTAGTGTAAGAGGGTTGCCAAGTGTCAATATACCTGTTGCAGATGATATTCCGACAAAAGCACCTGGTGGTTTTCCTGTGCCTCCTATAATGGGTGGCCCAGTTCCTGGTGATTTAGATTTTCCAGTTCTAACTGATGATCGTAGAGTCGTAGTTGGTGGTGATCCGACATTTGATGTTAGAGGAGAGGATAGTCCCTTTGTTACTAGTTTACCCCCTATAGGTATGGAACCTGATCCAGCAGTAAGCGCTGGGGTTATTGCCCCTCCTGTGTCTATGGTTGATAGAGGTGTTCCTACCCCTATCGGTTCTGCAATAGGTGNCTTACCNGTTGATACTGGTATGCAAGATGCTGCTTTATTAGACCAAGGNCCTGTTTTAACTGCTACAGAAGCTGCAAGTTTTCCCACAGCACCCAACACTGTCGATCCTGTAATAACACAGCAAAAAGTTGGTGAGGTTGTTACTGATCCTTTGATTAGAGCACTATATTTTGGTACTGCTGAGCAACCAGGCTTTTTCAATCAATTACAACAAGCTGGCGCTAATATTATTGGGGCCGAAGCTCTGCCTACACAATATGATCAAAGTATGACACAACAATTTATGAATCCTTTTGAACAAGCAGTTGTACAACAAACGATTGCAGATGTGCTCAGAGAGGGTGAACAAAGAGATATTGCCCAAAGAGCACAAGAAATCGGTAGAGGTGGATTATCTGCTTTTGGTTCAAGAGCAAGATTAAGTGCTGCTGAAAGACAAAGAGCTCTAGGCAGAGGATTAGCAGAAAGTTTAGCTGCTATCCGTAGTAGTGGTTTTAGTGAAGCACAAAGAACTGGTTTAAGTGAGTTTGAAAGACAGCGCCAAAGACAATTAGATGAAAGACTAAGACCTTTATCTGTATTAAGCACAATAGGGCAACAACTGCCTGGTTACACCCCAGCAACAAGTGAAATTGGTACTACTTATGGTTTACCGACTGATCCTACAGCAGCAGGCTTGAGTGCAGCAGCAAGTGTATATTCTACATTAACCGGTGGTGACACAAATATTGGTAAATTAGCAGACATATATAACCAAGGTAATGATTGATGATTATTGGAGGCAACACACAACAATTAAATATTCTACAAAACAGGTTTACCAAAGAGCAGTTAGAACAAAAAAAGATTGATATTTTAAAAGAAAATGAAACTTTGCAGACCGAATATAATAGATTGGTACAGGGCAGAGGTCTTGGAAAATTAATAGGTTCTGTTGCTGGTGGTATTCCTGCCCTAGAAAGAAAGATAACTAGTAATAATCAAACAATAAAACAGATAAACAGAATCTTAGCACAAGATAGTGATATTTTTCCTGTTAAAGATTTTTCACAAGAAATTATTAACTTACAACCAAGCATACCAGCAAGTGGTGAAGAACAAGTAGACCAAGAATCTCAAATACAAGCAGATGAAGAGGTAACGCCAAAACCTGAACCTCAACCGCAACCTGAGCCAGATCCTATCCCTGAGCCAGTGCCTAAGCCCAAGCCTGAAGCAGATATTAACCCTTTGTTTGATAATCCTAACTTTAGTATTTTAATAAGNAATATTGGTAAGTCANTAGCAGAAACTGGGCAAGTNGGGTCAGGTTTAACTTTGGGTGCNGCTGCAGCAGCAGAGGAGGTTGCTGTTAGAGAAGCACAAAAAGANGCTGCACAACAAGAATTATTAAAAGAGGCAATAAAGGCTGGTGCTGAAGTAGAAACAATCACACCAAATAAAGCAACAGAAATACAAACTAATTATGTCACAACTGCTGGTGATTATTTTAGAACGCAAACAACTGAAGATTTATTGAATACAGTCATTGGTATCATGCAAAGCAAGGATGTAACTGGAGGTTTAAGTTATTTGCAAGAAATTGGTTTTAGACTCGGATCAGNAATTAATATTGCTGGTGAAGAACCATCAGTAGTATTAGTTGAAAACGTTTTAACAGAAATAGCCAACTCTCAACCTGGGGATTTGTTGGGACAAACATCAGGTAGGTTATCAGATAGAGATATTCAATTAGCCCAAGATCTTTTAGGTGCTTTAAGAGGGCCAAGAAAAATATTTAAAACAAATGAAGAAGTTTTAAATATTTTAAGTAGAAGAAAAGCTAGTATTGGCAGTGAACAAGCAGAGAGACTTAATTTATTAAAATTATATACAGATCAGTTAACATCTGCTGGATATGGAGTACCTCCCATACAAGATTTTTCAAAAACAGTCACCCCAAATGTTTCTAATATAGCAGGTGAAGCTAATTTAGGAGACTAATGCCTAAGTATAAAATCAACATAACTCCTGAACTATCGGAGATAGTAGAAGCAGATTCCATAGAAGATGCAAAAAAAATTGTAAAAGCACAAATAGCTAAAGGTGCCATATCACCAATTTATGATAAGTTATATTTTGATTATGATACAGGTGTTAAAGACTTAAAACTTAGAAGAAAATTAGCAAGAGCAGAAATCACAAAGCCTGAAGAACAAGATGCTGTTTTAAGAAAATTTGTAGGTAGTGATGGTTTTACTAGAACTACAGATGGGCAACTTGCTCTAACTCCAACTGGATTAAGAAACTTAGGTGAAACTGTACAGACAAAAACTTTGCTTGATGGGAGCACTGTTGAGCAAAACACTATTGTAGACAGCACCAGTTGGTTTGAAAGGGGTGACTTAGCAGATTTTATGGGGGTGACTGGGCCCATAGTTGGCACTATAGCAGCATTATTGCCTGCTGGCAGAGCACTTAACACTTTGAAAGCATTAGGTCGTGGTAGTCAACAAGCTGGTCAAGTAGTTGCAGCTGCGGGGGGATCTGCTGTCGGTAAAGGTGTAGAGGAAATAGCTGATGCAGTNGAGGGTTTTCAANTACAGGATAAAAGTGAATTGACTAGATTACTAGGTNTGGAGGCAGNTTTAGGGGCATCAGGAGAAGGTATTAGTGCTGCAGCTGGAGTTTTGTGGAGAGCAGTCTTTGGTGCTGCTGAACCAACCTCAAATTTACGCTTATTATTTAATGCAGGCAAAGGTCGATCACTTACAGATTTAAAAAAATTAGATCTAGATTTTGGTAGAGAAGCTACAGAATCTGAGATTAAAAAAGCCATTNCAGAGGGAAAGATAAATGTATTTGATGATAATTTTGCTGCTGCTTTTGCAAGTATGGGNAGAACTATACCNGGCAGANCCCAACAAATAAGTGAGTCAGTTTTAGGGGTTAAAAGNGATAAAGGTAATATCGCATATCTGTCAAATGAGTTAAATAACATAAGTAAAAATTTTAGAGAGCAAGATGCTTTATTAAATAAATATATTGACCAAACCACTAAGAGTGGTATTGATGCAGATTTGGGTGCCTTTAGTAGAGAAATAGATATTGCTGCAAATGAATCTGTAAAAGAAACCACTAGAGCAGTAAAAGAATTAGCAGATGCTTATATAGGTATAGGTTCTTATAGAAATGCCCCGCCAGTTAGGGGTTATGGTGAAAATATACTTAAATTACTTGGTGATGCAAAAAGTCAGGTAGATAGAAATGTGCGTAAAAAATATAATGCTGCCGACGCTGCATTTGTAAAACTAGAAACTAATCCAGCTGTGAAAGATGCCATACAAGAAACAGTTGATTTTTATGCTGATGCAGGGTTAAGAGAAATAGATAACTTTAAAGTGCTCTATGGTCTTGAAGATGGGGTAGGTTTGTCTGCTAAAGGTGATGACATAAATTTTCAAAACTTATTGGAGATAGAAAGAAGATTGCAAACCTTAAAAAGACCTATAGAAAGAACCACAAGAGGAGTTGCTGAAATTGGCCAAGAATTTGCTCCTGTCGGTAAATTAACACAAGTCAGAAATATCGATAGTAAAATTAGAAATTTTATTGGTAAAACAAGTAAGTCACAACCTGAAAGAGAGGTTTTTATAAAAATACAAAGGTTATTAGATGATACAAGATACCATAAAAAGAAAGGCATAGATTTAGCAACTAACCCTGATAAAGCAAATAGTATATTATCCACACTAGCTGCTCCAGCAGGCAGAGTTTTTGGTAAATTAACAAACCAGTTGGATAATACTCAAATAAAACAAATAAATGATAGTGTTAAATTATTAAGAAAAGCAAATAATACAGCTGCAGAACTAAACATACCTTTTGATAATGCGACTATAGCAAAAATAGTTAATAGTGCTCGTATTTCAGGTGCTTACGATCCGGATGATATTTTTAATGATTTAATTCTGAAAGGCACTACAAGACAAACAGAAGATTTTTTTGCTGCTCTAAAAGATTATGATGATTATTTAATTAAAACAAATAGATCGGCAGATGCTACTAATTTAATTGATGCACAAAAAGCAACTCTACAAAGATTGTTTGCCAGTGCTATTGATGATGCTATAGACCCAGTAAATAATGTTATTGATAATGTCAAATTTGCAAAATATTTTAAAAAAATAGAAAACGATAACCCTGGGCAACTAGCTGCATTATTTCGAGATGCAAATGGAGTTGGTAGTGGGGAAAGGTTCTTAGAGACAATAAATCAATTAGTTAAAATTAGTCCAAGATTGAAACCTAATGAATTGAGTGATTTAGTGAAAGTTTTTAGAAGAAATGAATCACAAGGTTTGTCTACCTCACAGGCGGGTACTAGGTTTATTAATGCCTTAGAGAATCAAGCAGAAATATCTGCTAAACAATTAGATTTTGCTGCCAATAAGGCAATTTCGGATTTACCAAATAAAACACCTGATCAGATAGTGGATATTATTTTTAGACCAAAAAACCAAAATAACATTAACCAATTAAAAAATATTTTAGAACCTGAGCAATTTAAAAAAGTGCAAGAAGCAAGTTTGGGCAAATTGTTAGAAAAATCCATAGATTTAGGTTATACAGGTAAAACACCTATTACCGATATTTTCAAGGCAGGTAACTTAAGAACCGCATTGGATTCTTATGGTGACGAAACATTAACTGCTATGTTTGGTAAAGAATTTACAACAGATATAAATGTTTTTGCTAACAATATCGACATATTAACAAAAGGTGAAATAGGTAGAGGTAACTTTCCTGGGTCTTTAGTTGCTGCTGGTATCGCAGCTGGGATAGCCTTTGCTCCTTTAGCAACTTTGCCTACTGTTTTAGGTCTTAGTGTGCTTCGGTTTGTTCTTGGCAACCCAGCTGCCGTAAAACTATTTACTAAAACTGACAAAGGTTCTATTAGGCAACTACTAGATATAGTTGCTACTGCAACGCAACAAGCAACTGTAAGAGGGGTTGCCTCAGCAATTCAAAGCGCTAATGTAGAGGCACAAAGAGCACTTGCAGAAATAGATACTAGTGACCTTGCACAACAACTGAGAGATTCTGCAGAAGAATTACGCACACCGCAAGCACCNGNCCCTTCAATAGAATTACCTGAANTGGCACCTGTCCAAAATCAACAAATATTCACACCTGAAGAACAAGCCCGCAGACAGTTTGCTGAGGATTTGTTTCGCAGACCTGTTATATAAGTCCTATTTCATCTCTATCCATACCTAGTGGAGTATCTCGTAAGCATGTTAGATGTTTTATAGGTATATGCACATATGGTTCATTATCCTCTGCGTATTCAGGATTAGGTGATAAATTCATGCGTATATCATAAGTGTATCCTGGCATCCACTGATGCATCCAAATACCATCGGTCATAGCATATACCAACACAAAGGGTATGCTAGTAGCAGTGGCAAAAGCTGCACCTTTGTTAAGTTTGTTTGCCGATACTATAAAAGTGTCATACTTATCACTAGCAAAACTACGACATTTTACTTCGCACCAAAACTCTAAGTCTTTCGACTCAATCCAATAATCTATACCATAAGACACAGGTAGTTTGTGACAGCACACATCCCAAGTGCTTTCTAAAAAACCAGCCACTCTTTCTTCGCGCTTTTGGTCATGTTGGGTTTCAAAACTAGGTGTTTTCATAATCATTCTCCAAAAAATGCAGGGTCTACTGCAACAAACCTTTTTGTAGGTCTACCTTTGCCCCCTACTTTGACAGATAATTCTTGTATTTCTCCTGCATTTTTTAATCTTTCAATAATCTCTTTNACNTCATGTGACTTCATGCTGCGAAACAACTCGTGTCGATCTACTTCNCGCTTAGAGATGCCCTCAGCTTCTCGAGATCTAATGTAAGATAGTACTTGTTTNATTTTGGCCTCNGTAGCAGAACTTGCTACCTTATCTCGGCAGGCTTCAATAAATAATAAATCGTAATACTTAACATAATCTATTGCCCATCTAGTTTGCTCTAGAGTAATAACACTTGCATCAGGATTACTAGCAAGACAACAAATCAAAGCTAACTTCATAGCTTTTTCCTTACTCCGACTTAATAAAGGTTCGAGGTTATCTCGTTCCAACACATTCTGTCTTTCGATAATCTCTTTAGCAAACTCTTGTAACAGTTGTTTTGAGTCAGCATCAAAGTCTAAGATTATAGGTTGGACATCAAACTGCGAGTTATCTTGGGTAGCACTTGCTAGTTGGCCTCTGTCTCTGCGGATATAATTAACCCAATTCACAATCTGCAAAGGTGGTTCTTTGGCACTCTTCAGTTGACTAACTCGGCGTGGTTCTTTGGATTCAATCACCATAAACCTGTTAAGGAACCCATCTGCGATTCTGCCACTATTAAGTGCCTTGTAGAAGTTTTTTGGTACCGACAGACCCACCAAAGTTATCGCAGGCTTGTAGGTAACTCTTTCCATAATCTTTTCCTTGTACTCTTCTTGAACATTCATTAGAGAGTAATTTTCGGGGCGTAGGACACCATCACACCTACCCCAAGCCTCAATAAGTGTTTGGATACCATCTTCGCGGTTGCTGTTACCAGCACTACTAATACTTTCTAGTCTTTTACCAAACTCATCCATAATAGTTATTTGAGTTGGTCGCATCTTTAAAACTGAATGCACAGCACCTGAAGAAGTGTACCCATCACCCACTACTAATTTGTCATGTTTGGATTTTCGCAGTACACTCTCTATAAAGGTTTTGATATTTTCTTTACCCTGTCCTGACTTNGCAATACCCATAAAATACAAAGAACTGTAATTACGCATAGTAGTGCGATACAGCCTACCACATGTAACACTTGCCAAGGCTAGTGCGGCAACTATGGATAACTCCGGTTGTGATACTTGAGCAATATCTTCACAATAATCGTACATATCTTTGAGTAGACCAGGTGGGTTAAATAAATCTTTTGGGGGTTGTATATCTTCTTGTGTCTGTATAAATAATGGTGCTATTTGATTCTTGCGGTCATGTGTTTTTTTTACATTAACTACCACACTTGCCACTTCTTGTTGAGGTAGGGGTGGGTTGTTTTGCAGATTCCAATTTTGTAAAAATATACTTACAAAGTCTAGGTTCACATCTTTGGAGATCAGATAACCAGCAATCCGCGCGGCATTATCATTTCTTGAACCTTCATTTACTCCGGTCAGAGAAAAGGGTGCAGTCCTCTTGGTAACTTCTTGCCTTGGCACCCCTGTAATCTTTTCAAATTCTACTGCAGTAAAGTCAGGCAGATCATTATGGTCATGCACATCCCACCCTGGCAAGCGCACCGGCTTATAGGTTCTACCATTTGCATGTTTGTTGTAAGGAGCAATAATCAAACCACCTTCTCCGCGTAAATCAATCAGTCTTTCCAGTGGTGTTTCATTAGTTCGGCGCGTAGCAAAAGTAGTGTATGCCTGTGGATTATTATAGTAATAATGCATACCTTTACCTGTAATAACCTTATAGGGACAGGTCGGTAGGTTGTTTTCAACCCAATCCATAGCTTCAGGAGTATCTGCATCTACCACAATAAATTTGCCACAGATAAGTGCTACTACTAAATTATTGCGGTCAGTAAACCAAGATTGTACAGTCTCGCGNCTNGGTCTTGCATCTTTGTATTGATGCCAACCCTTAAGAAAAGCAGGGGGTTTTTTATCGGATCTTTGCAAGGGCACCACATTATAGCCCTCATCATAATATGCAAGAGCTATATCCAAGGGCCTCTCATCCTCGGATAAGTTCAAGTTAAACATGTTACTCGGTTGTTTCTAAAATACTTGCTAGTGAGCCAAAAATAGATTCGTAATCAAGGCGTCCATCTGTTGCCCTAATAATTTTTTTTGCTTGGGCNATNGANGGTTGTCGATACCCATAGCGCCAAGATTTAATAGCATGTAATGATGCACCAAAATCTTCTGCAGCTTTAGGTTCTCCTAAAAATTGTATGTATTCTGCGAGTGTCATTTTCTTTACTCGGCGTTTTTTGTAGTTTGGTTGTACCCCCATATTTGCTAACTCCTTAAGGTTATCTGCTGCTAATGCTTTTTGCCTATGATAGTAATTAGCAAGCCAGACTCGATCTTTGTTTTGATTTTCCATATTGCTCTCCTAAAAAAATATTAGACATACTGTAACCTAATAGTGTATACTTTACAAATATTCAATTTAATTTTACAGGAGAAAAATTATGAACATATCAAGTAATTTAATTACACCAGCACAAGCTGTACAAAAACAGGGCGCTAAAGTCTTGATATATGGCATGGCTGGAAGTGGTAAAACTTATGCCACACAAACTTGTCCAGGCAGAGTTCTAGTTATTAGTGCTGAAGCCGGTTTGTTGTCTATTAAGGATGCAACTAATGTTAGTGTTATGGAAGTAAATACTGCTGAACAAGTATATGGAGCATACAAGGAACTTAATCAAGGTAGTCTCAAAGGACAGTTTGATACTGTTTGTTTAGATTCTATTTCTGAAATAAGTGAATTGTTGTTGATTGCTGAAAAAGCAAAGCATAAGGATCCTCGCAAAGCTTATGGTGAAGTACAAGAGTCAGTCACCAACTTAATGAGAGCTTTCCGAGATTTAGAAATGCATGTGGTCTTTTTATGTAAAGAAGATAAAGTTAATAATGATGGTGTTTTTGAATCAGGCCCAAAGATGGTCGGCACAAAACTAGGTCAAGCAATAACTTATTTCTTTGATGAAGTATTAGCACTTAGAGTGATTGATGATAATGATACTGATGGCAATCCAGTACAGGCAAGATGGTTACAAACTAGAGTCGGTAATGGTTATGTTGCTAAAGATAGAAGTGGTAAATTAGATGCTTTTGAAGAGCCTAATCTTACTAAGTTAATTGAAAAACTCGGTTTTGAAACAACTTCACAACCAGTACAACCAACACCACAAGAGGTAACAGCATGACTACAGATTTTGAAGGCATAAATTATAGTGAGGCAGAAGCAACATCAACAAGACCTGATGTTGCTCCTACAGGTACTTATCCAGCTCGTATACTGGCTGCAGAGAAGTATCAAGCACAAAGTGGTAATTGGACTCTTAAAGTAACCTTTCAGATTGCTGGTGGTAAATATCGTGATCATAATGAATGGTACAACTTATGGAGTCCAGTCGAAACTACTAGAGAAATATCTACATCTATTTTTACAAGGTTGGGCCAAGCAGCTGGTTTTGCTGATGCCCCACCGCAAAGTGCAAAAGATTTTGAAGGCAAAGACTTGACCTTACAAGTAAAACAAATAGAAGAAGAATATGAAATTGATGGTGAGAAAAAAATCGGCAGTAAGTTGAAGATACAAAGATACTTACCTGTTGATGATGGTGGACTTGAGGTGCCCTCAGCAAATGTCCCACCAACATTACCATTTTAATGTTTGCAAAAAGCCTCTGTTTACTACAAGAGGGGCTGTCTCTTAAGGGGTTGGGTAACTAGCCCCTTTTTTTATGCAGTATAAATTTAACAAGTTCTACTACAAACCTTTACCCAAGGGTTTAACTATTAAACCAAGTCATATCGAAGGGTTAGGTTTGTTTGCTACCGAGCCCATACTTGGGGATACCGATCTCGGCATGACTCATATAAAAGTACCTTTAGTTAATGGTTATATTAGAACTCCACTTGGTGGGTTTTTAAATCATACAGAACAGCCAAATTGTTTTTTAACAGAAATGCTAGATTGGGATGATTACCGGGTGTTTCACCTTCACACTATTTGCGATATAGCTGAAGGTGATGAACTAACCCTAAATTATCATGCAGATGAATAGTCTATATTGAAAACAGATCTAGTTTTTCGTGTTTGTCAGCTACCTCTTTTTCCACTGCTTTAGTTTGTTTGCTTTCAAACTTTTGCCAAGCATCCCACATAAGAATGAGTGCGGCATCTTTGCTAGGTGCATCTTTTACTGCCACCCTTAAAATATTAAATAACTCTGATCTAGTCTGATAACTCATCATAAATCTCCCTATCAGANCTGGTGTAATAAGAGTTTCTNTCACTCAGCATAGTTTCTATTTCTATTTGAAAGGACTCAATAGCATGTATCATGTCATACTTTGAGTGATTAGCATTAATAATACCTTTAACCCTATCTAATATTTCTTTGTATCCTTCATAAGAATAACTTTTTACTTTTTCTTTCATGTTGCCTCCATATGGCTAAAAATGTGTTGAATAACTGCAACAGTAAATCCGTTGCCCAAAAGCTTATATTTTTGTGTGTTTGAAACTGGCATCTTGTAATCATCAGGTACTGTTTGCAAACGCATAGCCTCCAAAGTAGTCAGTTTACGATAGTGTAATTCATTTTCAGTTTCTTTGTTTTTTTCTTTGGCAACAACACCATTTGGGTTGCTTGCTCGCAAAGTAAATGCTTTGCCATCAACATTAACCGCATTTCCAAAGTTTTTACTATTATTGATTTGTGTTGCAGCTATATCACCTGGTTGCATATTATCTACTTTGGCCTGATTTATTTTATTGTGGACAGGTGTCTTTTTGCATAATTCACAATCAAGTTCTAATACATCTTTTAACAAAATGCCTTGATCTGCTGGTTGTGTAACATTAGGAATATTAGTCCAATAATATCTTACCCTATTTTGTGCACTTACTAGTGCTGAGTTTATACAAATGCCTTCGACTCCTAACTGTTCTGAGATTATAGCTAACCATTCTTTTTTCATACGGACATTTTCTAATAAAAAATATTTTGGTTGTATGGCTTTAACTAACCTTACAAATTCAAAAAATAAAGCGCTTCTTGGGTCTTGGAAACCTTCCCCCTTACCAGCAACAGAAAAACCAACACAAGGGGAACCGCCTATAATTAAATCTACATCAGCAAAATCTTTTGGATCTAATGCACATACATCACCTACTTGTATAGTATTAGGGAAGTTTGCTTGGGTTACTGCAATCGCATACTTATCAATCTCACTAGCATAATATTTTGCTATCGGTATACCTAACTGGCATAAGGCCAGCTGACCACAGCTCATACCATCAAAAAGACTAAGAACCTGCATTTTTATTTTTAAACCATAGGCGCACAGCGTATTTTCGTAGAAAAGCTACAATAGTAAATACAATAGTTTGGGTAATAGAAATACCCATAAGAGTAAACCCAAGTTTTTGTGTAACCACTAAGCACAGGTAAGATACTGGCAAAGCAATAATAATACCGAGCACTACATCAGCAGTAGATTCTAAAAATACTTCTTTATCGACCATATCTTGAATGTAAATATAATAGTTGTTTAATTATGTTTGGCTCTAAATGTGCTAGGTGTCCAGGCACACATACTTTGCAAATATGATTCATTATTTGATCTACTGGCACTACAGCTCCACAAGAATCACAAGTTGCTAAAATTGGTTTATCTGTCATAACTTCCTCCAATCATCATAAATTATGTAACATAAACCTAGCACAATACTTACAAAGATAAAAACTATAAATATACCTATTGTTTTAAGCATCTTGATGCCTATTACAAACTTCAAGTCTACTAGTTTTTACTTTTATCATCGCACTAAGTCCCTCAACATAAAAATTTGATAAACCAAGACTCTCTCGGCAATACTTAGTACCTAACACTTTTAAATATTTGCTCTCAACAGGCCCATGGTAAGTTCCAAAGATTGTTGTATTTCTAATTCTACAAAAACAACCAAGTTCTAAATTTGGATCCTTTGGAGTATTGTCAAGGTTTACTGATTTACGGTAAGACATATTTCAATTCCATTTTATTTTCTATCTTATTCTACTTTGCCTAAGTTGGGTAAATAGTGAATGTTGTTATCTTTTTTATTAGATAGTAAAAGTAAAAAAACAGGACTATTTTGTAAACTAGGCAGCTCCTGTTTTATTTTATAATGTGGCACTTTTGCAACATATAGATTAAATTCGTGTTGATCTAACAATTTTTTAATACCTGTGCAAGCACTCAAGACTTGACTACATATTTCAAGGTATCTGCTTGTATGAAGATCCTTATGTAATGATCTGCTCATGTCTATTGCTTGTCCTACTTTTTGTGCGATACTAATCGCATTTTCTAAAATTGATGGCAAATTTTCTAATGAACCATCTATGAATTGATTATCATATTCAAAACTAATTTTATTATCTGAATTTATCAATATGTGAAAAACTTGTGCATCTATGTTTTCGAGTTTGTGGCAAATACATGTACCAAAATTTTCTTCTACAGCTCTTTTTATGGTGCTTTTAGATCGAGCATTTATATTTTCATTATGTTTGTACCACCTCATAAATGTTGAATAGCTGATACCATAAGTCTCACAAAAATTTTCTATTACTAGAGTTTCACTTAGATTATCCAGTTTTAAAGAATCTGCATCATATTGCAAAGTTGTATCAATAAATTTTTTAAAAATTCTTTTTTCTATACTAATTTCTATACTAACTCCTCTTTTGTCCAAATAATTTGATAATTTTTTTTCTGTAGAATTTGATACTTTAGAACCATTTTCCAAGCTACAAAAGGTTCTTAGTGATAAACCACAGGCATCTGCAAGCTGTTGTTGTGTCATGCCTAGTTCTATTCTTGCCGATCTAATATCAAAACGTACTTGCTCTTTGTTACAANGTTTCTTCATCTCAATCTAAATTGACAGAGACCACACTTGGAGAGTTGTATATGGTCGGCTGTTGCAATCCCCCGACAACAGCTCTGTACTCCCCAAGTGTGTGTTCTAGTTGTAACCAACGCTTTTGTAGTTGTGCTGGCTCTATTACAAATATTTTATTTGCATATGGTGGTTTTTTTTCTTGGGCCACAAAGGCAAACCCAGTAACAGTAAACCCTGCGCGCTCAAACCCTCTAGCATAAAAGGCTGCTTGATAGTCATATTGAAAATTACGAATAGAATGATGGAAACCTCTAACAGAACAATCGGCAGTAGTTTTATAATCTACAATTAAAATGTTCTTTTCGGTAGGAAAATCCAAAGGTCGACGCACTACATCAGCTTTGAGTTTTAATAAAGTTTCACCTTCATACCAAAACAAAGCATTTTCAAAAGGTGTTTCAAAGCAACCAGGAGCATCTTCTGGCTCCGGATGTAAGTATTTCTTAGCTTCGGGCAGTAAACTATCATACATATCTTTTATTTGTTGCTCTTGTTGAGCAGTAATAACCACCTTGCCCTGTTGTTCTGCTCTTGCTTTCTCTTCTTTATATGCTTTGGTATAGGGAGATCCAAACAACACTGTCACATTATTTAAAAAAGCATTTTCTCCCTCAACAATAAAATAGTGGGCGGCTGAACCAAACGCCATTGCTGGTGTCTGTTCAACCACCTCATGCATAGCATGTTGTTGGCTCTGTCTAAATCTTCTTAGTTTAGAAGAGGAGCTCCCAGCTATTGCATGATACAATTCATTTTCCATACCAGGAAAATAGTATGCATCACCAATAACAACATGCTGATGACTTGCTAATGATTTTGGTAAATTATTCATGGCTGCAGATCCATTAACTGTTCTGCCAAATATTTTATTTCTAACGCTAATATTTTATTAGCATTATTACCAATAGAATTATCTGCTACTGTTTGTGCTGTGCTAATAATAGAGTGGATTGCCATTTGGGCTTCTTGATTCGTTGAGATTTCATTACTTTGAGTAACCAAATATTCATTAATGTTTAACATAATTACCTCCATAAGTATGTATATATTGAAGTATCTTAAACGAAGTTAGACAATATGTAAAGACTTGTGATACAATTATTTAAAGTTTTTTTAAATCGTTTGCCGGAGGTAATTATGTCAGCAACAAAGAGAGCGTTAGAAGATAGGTATGCAGCCTTTGAGCTTGCCCTAAGTGATATTATGTTTGATAAGTCCCAGGATTTAGAAGCAAGTTATATTGAATACTATCAACAATTAACAAAACAACAACCCACAGATGCAAAAGCAGATCTGCAGTTTTTATTAGAAGATGAACCACACCCAGCTATACCTGAGCATTTAGTCGATAGTGCAGGTAATATTTTATTGAGATAAATGGAAATACAAAGTATATATACAGCTATGCACCCAAGCGCTATACATTTGCCTAGAGATGTATTAAAAGATTTTTTTGAGATTTTTCGACCATTTACTGAAAATCAAAGTATAAGTAACAATAAAGAGCTATGGCTTGCACACATAGATGATAAACACATTTTATATAATAAAATTATCTTTCAAGCATATAATCAAAAATTAAAAGATTATATAGCTTGTTATGGTATAACAGAGCGCTCTACTCTTTTAAATATACAAAAATATAGTGAACTTCTGCCTAAATCGGTAGTAAATAAATTAGACTCAGCCCCTGCACACACGCTTTATTTATTACATGCTATCGTTATTGCCGAATTGTTAGCAACAAAAAGACAAAAAGATGCTTATTTGCAAGAATTACCAATTATTTACAAAGATAATTGGCATGTTCATGTTCAAGATGGTATTACTGCAGCATGGTCTGCTTTTACTATTTATAAATTAGATTTTGCTCCAGCTTGTAAATTTTGTGGCCACCCCTGTTTTAGAAAAAAAGGACAAAGATTCTGCCAACCTACTTGTAAAGACGATTATCATAATGCTATTAAAAGACAACAAACAATTCAGCGCAAACTTAAAACAGTTCAACCAAAACAAACAGAACAGTTATTAAAGAAGAGGATGCTAGATGCACAAGCTGCATACAATAAATTTATGAGTGAACAATAGTTTTTTAAGGAATTATATTATTGTCAATTATTGTCATAAGTAACTCGACATGCTGAAAACCAGTCGTATCAAGGGTTTCAGCATTTTTTTATTTTTGTCATTTTTGTCATAGGGTTTCCAAGATTCTCCTCTTATTTATATACTAATACTTGACTTGGTGTTACTCTTATTCTATCCTTAAAAAAATACACTAGGGTAAAGTGGGGGTAAGTAGTATTAAAACTTAATGATCAAAGAAGAATATCAACCAGTTTTTAATCACGAAGAAGAAGTCCCTGTCGAATATGCCAACCTAGATCGTAAACTCACACGCCGCCAACGCAACTTTATTTGGTTAGCTGTNAATAATCCACGCATGACTTATGTTGAATGTGCAGCTAAAGCTGGTTACAAGGATCCAAGACAACAAGCTAGCAAGGTGTTAAAACTGCCAGCTGTGCGTAAAGAATACAATTACTTGATGAATGAAGCTAAAAAGAAGTACGAACTCAATTATGATCGGGCTGTGCAAGATCTTTATGAGATTCGTGATAAGGCTATGGAGGCAGGTTCTTTTAATGCAGCTATTGCGGCCCAAAACTCTTTGCTCAAAGTCGGCGGTTTAGTAGTCGATCGCAAAGAAGTCTTGTTCGGTAAGATTGATCAAATGGAACGCGAAGAGTTAGAACTGCGTTTACAACAACTATTAACAGGTACGGTAGGGGCTGAATTAGCCTTGGAGTCGGAAACAAAAGATATTACTGAGGTTAGCACAGTCGAGAAGGCTGATTAAACTAATCATCTTGTGTAAAAATTACTAAAATTATGTATGTAGTTATTGCTGTGATGAGCCAAAACATTAGCAGGCAACCAACAAGATTATATACATTTAATTGAGGAGAAATACAGAATAGCTGATTGCCTCATACAAATATACCTATTTTTGGGCCAGCTCGCAAGATTTACTCCGGAAAAGTAATGACACAAGCCAGCACTAAGATAGCTGCGATTATAGTAAGTATATCCATTAGTAACTAACCTGCATATAAGCTGCCATTGGCATAAAACTGCCATTNATTAGCTTCAACATTGTTTAAAAATGACTCTTTAGAAAAGTAGTCTTGATTATCGGCAAACCATAAATCTAACATTTTGTTTTGTATCTCTCTACAAAACTCATTTGTTGACCATTCACATAACACTTTATATTTTTCTTTGTCTAATAGCTCTAAGGTAAAAGTTTTTAAAATATCACAAAAACAATATCCTTCACCTTTATAATCTTTTAATAACTCTTTGTAATCTTTATTATCTTCATAGTAAGTAGGTGTTAATTTTACATAACAACTTCTACTTATATATTCTGCATTAGATAATGAACAATCAAATTGCATGTTTAAAGTTTCGGCAAACTTCTCAAAACTGTTTAAGTTTTCATCTGCCCAAAAATTTATATTATTGGCATCTTCTAGCCAAAACTTTTGATAGATGAAATCGGTTATTTCTTCATTTTGCAGCAGATCGTTATAATCGTAAATTGTGTATTCTTTAGTTATGGTTTTCATCATTTACCTCCTTTAAGTCTGACAATCTAAAAACTAATCTAGGCTCTTCATTTTCTTCACACCAACTGTCATCATCATCTAATATGACAACTTTATTCCAGACATCATAATCAATAATAGTTCCTGTAATTTCTTGGTCTATAACTTTTACTTTATCCCCTATATTCATCAATCACCTCAAATTTATCCATTACTTCACCTTCTATTTCATAATAAAGATGTGTGCCTGCTTCTGTACTTTCAGAATAGGTTTCTCCATTATTGTCTTGTTTGGTAATATGGAAATAATCAACAAGACCAAACTTTTCAAGAGCTGCTAATTCAATTTCCATAGCAGTATCTATAAGTTCTAACCATTCATTAGAACCTCTAGTTATAGGTTTGTTATGACTTTTAATTGCAGCTATTTGCAAATCAATCCAATCTCGCATGTCACTTATTCTATCTCCAATCATTTGTTCTTTATTCATCAGTTATTGGTTCCCAATTTTTGTTATAAACACGAGTAGATATTGGCCTTGTTACATCTACTCCAGTCGGAAGCATATATTCATATTCTTTAATCGTGCCATTTTTAAATTGAATATTAAGTGTTGAATACTTAAACCAATATTCTTCAACTTCATCCCAATCTATTGCTAATTCTTCTAAATCAAATCTAACTGGGCTAGGATAGATAGCTTCAATATATTTTGGTTTATTACTACTCATTATTTTTCTCCTGTTGTTGTTTGCGTTGATAATTTTTTAACTTGTTAGCATATCGGCGCCTTGCTTGCTTCGAGAGTTTTTTCTTTTGTGGTTTTATTGTGGCCATAATACAGCACCGGTTTGATTAGCAACGATAAAGGTTCTAACTGTCGCACCTGTCCTAGCTACTCTTGCAGTTGCGGCCAAAAGAGAAGTATATCTAGCGACTTTTACAAAATTTGCTAAAACAGGCTCTCCAGTTAAATGTTGATAAACAGTATAAGTATTAGGTTTGTTCATGATTACCTTTTTTATAGTAAGAAGAAACACCATCAATATTTGGATTAAAATCTTTGACTCTACCTTGTCCAAATTTTTGTACTTCTTTTTTTAAACATCTATCTATCATAATGTTT
>FUFK010043475.1_pt1 | contig 49981 bp, 42 predicted proteins | sample 1021851 | NCBI WGS metagenome assembly FUFK01 (sample SAMEA51879418, study PRJEB19060) | metagenome | reverse complement strand
CTCTTGGTGCTTGTGCCGAATTCTTGGGGTGCTCCGACCCCAATGAGATCGCATTTGGCCAGAACATGACCAGTCTGAATATCCAACTAGCCAGCGCCCTTAGTAAGACATGGGGGCCGGGCGACGAGGTAGTAGTAACCAGACTAGACCACGATGGGAACGTCAGGCCTTGGTCACTAGCGGCAGAGTGGTCCGGTGCTTCCTTGAAGAAAATTGAAGTAAATCCAGATGACTGTACTCTGGACATGGAATCGGTGGCTGGATCGATTTCCGAAAGTACTGTGCTCGTAGCAGTTGGGGCTGCTTCGAATCTTTCTGGGACGATTAATAACGTCAGAGAACTGGTAGGAATTGCGCATGGTTTCGGTGCAGAGGTTGTTGTTGATGCGGTTCACTTTGCACCTCATTCTTTGATAGATGTGGAAGACATAGGGTGTGATTTCCTACTATGTTCCCCGTACAAGTTCTTCGGCCCCCACCAGGGGATTCTTTGGGGGAAGAGGGGTAGAATGGAAGAGCTTCCTGTCGCAAAGCTTCGAGTATCGACAGAGGAAGTCCCATTCAGATGGATGACGGGGACTCAGAGCCATGAAGGAATGGCGGGAACCAAGGCTGCGATTGACCACATCGCCTGGATTGGGAGAGAAATCTCGGAAAACGAAGGACTAGGGAGAAGAGAGGCCTTGAAGGTAGCATACAGTGCTATCGAAGATCATGAGCGAGAATTGTGTCTAAGAATGATACGTGGTCTGACAGATATCGACGGATTGAAAATCTGGGGTATAACCGATCCAGAGAGAATTACGGAAAGATCCCCCACCGTATCTTTCACTCATCCTAAGATGGCAGCTAGCGAGATTGGTTCCTTGCTCGCTGAGAGGGGAATATTTGTCTGGGCAGGCAATTTCTACGCATTGGAGTTAACCGAGGCATTAGGACTTGAGCCCGAAGGGGTTCTGAGAGTAGGATTGCTACACTACAACTCGATGGAGGAGGTAGACTTCTTCTTAGAATCTGTAAGAGAGATCCTGGAGTAGCCTTACTCCACCCACTGGTATCTCCTCTGCCCTTCCAGATCTCCTTCTAAACCGACGCTAACCAAGGCGAACTCTGTACTGGGCTTCACGACCGAACGCTTTCTTTTGCCCATGTGCAAAGCCTCGTAGACCGTCTTATTGATGGCGTGACGAGTTGATAGTCTCTCAAACAGGTGAAATCTAGAGGCTATTTCCCTCCAACCTGGTTGGACGATTCCCTCGAAAACCTTAGCCTTGGCCCCCGAGCCATATCCGCAAAGACCAATGTGGCTTCCCTCCATCTCTACATTCTCAATGTAATCGGACTCCATTGCTGACATCAGTGCAAGGAAAATTGACCCCGTATATTGGTTTCCGATCAGGCTAGAAGCTCTTTGTGTCTTCTCGATCCTTTGTTCCACGAAGGTCTTGAACTCCGGAGTCTTGGAAATGAGCCTTCTGTAGGCGTCATTCGCGGTCTCGAATTCTTCTATCCCCTCTGGGGTATCAGGGAATTCTGAAGGTAAAGGCTCAGGACCAATCTCCTCAACAATGCCCTCCCACATAGGTAGGTTCCTACGATCATGGCGGAAGACATCGGGGAACATCCTCTTCCCCTGAAATGCATATGGCAGATGGACAATTATCCTGCTCCATTGGTTTGTCAGAATTTCATCATCCTCTGGATTGTACCTGCCCTCCTCAATAGCATTCCGACGGAAGTCTATGAAGGCCTGTTTGACAGATTCGGAATAACATCGATTGGAGAACTGTCCATCGAAAACAGGAGTATCCTTGTGAATCATTATTTTCTCGTTCTCGAAAATGGTCTGGTTCTTTTTCTTGGATCTCGGGAGTAATTTGAGTATCTTTTCTGCTAAATTGGATGTGAACCTTGCACCGGATTCCTCTGCCAATTCCAGAACATTCTCGACAACGGTTCGCGTCTCGATCTCCCTACGCGGCTTGAAGAAGTCATGAACTGGCATTGTGGAAACGCCCCAGATATCGGGAATTGCAAGTAATCTTGGATTATGGCGAATTAGTATCGCCCCTCCGCCTGCTCCCTGAGTGTACTCACCAGAAGACCCGAGGTCATATTTCGCGTTATCGGCAAAAACCACTATTCCTATCCTGTTTCTTTCCTGACCCCCCCTAGCTACCCAATCTAGGGTATTGTGCATCGCATCGACTGCACCAATGCAAGCAAATGTCATATCGACTACATCGCAATTCCTGAAGGAGCTGTCACCGAATTTCTCTGAATAGCGCTGCTCGAGCATGTCCATAATGTAGGTAGCAGTTGGTTTAGCGCCGTCCAAGGCTGATTCGGTGCCTAGGTAAATCCTACCTATCGAAGAAGGGTCAAGTGAATTTCTGTCAATAAGTCTGGAAACAGCATTTGCACCCATTGTTGCAGTGTCTTCGTGCACATCAGGTATCGCCATTGCCTCTAGTCCCAGGCCTTTGCTTAGTTTGCCATAGTCGGCACCTCTGAACTCCGCAAAATCTTGCATTGCGAAATATAGTCTTGGGAAATGGAGGGCGATGTCATCAATGCCAACAACTGACATGCTACCAATACGACGGGTAATAGGCCTACATTATGATTACTATGGGACCAATCCCTCAAGCATCAATTAGAACCATTCTACGATTTGCCGGAAATACTGTTTATTGACTCGATTAGATCTTGCTTGTCTGAGAAATGCTGAGAGATGGGCTCTAGTACCTCGAATAGAGCATCGGCTACCGCCATCTTTGCGTCCAGCGGGTGTATTTCTCCATTTGATACTGCATCTACAAATTGCTGTTGATCGGTCCATTCCGACGGTTTGCCGTACTTAGGATCTGGAGACACTACTACCTTCCCAAGTTTAGGCATTATTACATGTTGAGAAATCTCGAATATTGGGGATTTATCGTTCCCCACATCTAGGAAGGACTTTCTAATCTTAGTTCTGATTGATTCCGAATCGTCATCCAAGAGGATCGCATTNNCCGGATCTGACTTGGACATTTTATGGTCAAAGGAGTCCATCCTCCCTCCTGGCCCCTTTAGGCCAGAGAGCATGGGAGTGTGGATGCATGTCGGCTTTGTCCATTGATTCTTCTCCGCAACCTCGCGCATGTACATGTGTGCTTTTCTCTGGTCCATGCCTCCGAAAGCTATGTCGACCTCAAGTTCGAAAATATCCGCAGCCTGCAGGGCAGGATAGTAGAATGCAGCCAGGTCGTTATCGGAAGAGTCCTCGTCCCTACCCATTATGCTGAAGGTTCTCCTCACTCTTGAAAGGCTCATGTTCTTCGAGCATCTGAGGACTCGCTCCCAGTATTTCCCGGAGTCCATAACATCAGATGCGCGAATAAATTGGATTTCACCTGGTCCGGTCCCCTCTCCAGGATTCTCCAAAATTGCCCGAAACATCTCGGACATGTAGTCTGCGGCTGTGGAAATCTTCTCCATGTCTCTTCCGAACTTGTCGTTCACCCAAGCGTGCCAATCTGCCAGAAGTATGATGACATTGACTCCCTCATCCAACAAATTCCTGATTGTATCTCCTAGGATAATCCATCCAAGATGCGCCTTCCCACTAGGTTCCAAGCCTATGTAAGCAGAAAGTTGACCATCTCCGGAATGACATGGAGCACCTCGAAATACAGACTCTAGATGTTCTACGCCAATTACTTCCTGGCATCCAAAGAACATCCTATCAATACGAGCCTTGGATTCGGCAGATATCTCTGGAAGAGTCACTTCTTCTCCCATTGCATCACCTAATTGAACAGTTTATTCAGCTTCTCTGATTTCCCTTTGGCCTTGGTATTCTCATTTTCTTGCAGGAGGGACTCAATCTCCTCAATCAACGATTCCGCTTTCTCTATCTTGTCAGCGGGAATACTATCAGACATCTCCATGAAATGTCGTGCTGACGAAACGGCCGATTTGGCCTTCGCAGCCTTCTTGGCCCATTCCTTCGCCTTGTCCCCCCTTTGTTTGGAATTGTACCCTGTAGCCTTGTCTAGGAACGTAGTCCATCGCTTCCGGTCCTCCATTGCCGATTTCATTGATTCTGGATCGTCGAAATCGGGAGCGACGTTAGTCACATCAACAATCAAAGCACTATTCTCAAACCTTCCAGCTATTGAGGTCATGACCCCGTGAGATCCCTCAAAGGATTCTGCAGAAGTCCTTTCCACCTTCTCGAAGAATTCCTTCGCGAGTTCTGAAAGCCCTCCATTTTCTTCTACTTCTTTGATAATTCCTCTTCGTACGTCGAATCGCTCCATATGCCCTCGAAACGACATTATCACTTCAATACTGCCGACCACAGAGGTTGGGAAGTCAGTAGAATACCTAAACGGTCGCCGCCTTTCGGAGTCATATGCGCAGAGATATTATGGCGCCTTTAGTTGGATTATCAATCATCCTTCTTGTACCATCTTCACTGGCACAATCTACGGTGGAGCTAGGAGGTTCAATTAGTATGTCAGGCGGCGATATGGGCATTGAAGGGATTTCTGTTTCTGAAAATCAAGATTTAATCCTGGCTCATGGTGCAAACTCGGGGATTTTCCTTATCGATTCCAATTCTCCCGAAAACAATTCACACATCGAATGGAGTGGTGACTATTCGCTTCTGGACTCTTCATTCCACCCCGGTGGAAAAACTGCAATCATGGTCGGAGAAGGTGGGAATGTCTTGAGAATGACCTTGGCGAACTCAAGTATCGAGCAGGCCGGTGGCCCTTCCACCTTCGGAGACACCCTGCTAACTTCTGTATCATGGAATGGGGATGGAAGTTGGGCCTATATCGGTGGAGAGGATGGATGGATTTGGAGGTTCAGAGGAACCTCTGACGGAGGAATTGAGGCTATAGTTCTCGAGAATAGAGGAGATAGGGTCATATCGGGCATCTCTTGTCTGAGGGGGCATAATATCTGTGCGATAACCTCGACTTTAGGAGGCATAGGGATTATTGATCAGGAACATGGTTTGCACTGGATAGGCGGTTTTGGGACTCCATGGGTGGACATTGTCTGTCACTCTTCAGAAGTACCAGAATGCATCGCAATATCCAGCGACTTAACCATCGCAAGTATTGTTGTGGTAGTTTCAGAGCCCTCGGAAACCAGAGTTTTTGACAACGACATAGTTCAACTCCAAGGTTTCGTTGGTGCTATGACAGGTATAGAAGCTCAATCTGACGGAATTTCCCTTATTTCACTGGCTCCATTCGGATTAATTGAGCATGATAAAGAAGCTGGGAGGTCATTCCACTGGCTAGATAATATTGACGCTGTAGAATTTGACGTAGAAATCTCGGATCAGAGAATCGTNGGCACATGGGGATCGGGATTCTTCGAGGGGTGGCTAATTACCGACAGGGGCACTTTAGTCTCTTTCGGACCCGTCGATCAGAACGAGGGCGATTCAATTCTAGAAATTTGGATAGGGGTAATTATCCTTGGCGGGGCCACATTGCTGGTGGCATCTCTGATGGTGAGTTCCTCGCCGAAACTAAGCAATTGGTTGACGAAAAGGATTGGTAGCGAGGAAGAGCGCAAAGATGTCCTGAGAAAGGAAAGGGTCCAGTCAAGGAAAAAGGGACGAGCATAGATTCATTTGCAAACTTGTTCGCGGCGGGGCAATAACATGGCATATGAGGCGTTGGACTTTTACGATATCGATTCACTTCTGACCGATGAAGAGAGGATGATTAGGGATGTTGTACGGGACTGGGTGGAGGAAAGAATACTACCAAACATCGAGGAGGCATGCCGGGAAGGCGTTTTTCCTGATGAATGGAGGGCTGAGATCGGAGAAATGGGGATTCTCGGGGCTCCGTTGAAGGGATATGGATGCCCGGGACTCTCATACACCGCTTATGGCCTAATATGTCAGGAGTTGGAAAGGGGAGATAGCGGCGTACGCTCGTTTGCTAGCGTTCAAGGGTCTCTTGTTATGTACCCAATCTGGGACTTTGGCAGCGAAGAACAGAAGGAGCAATACCTGCCAAAAATGGCCACTGGAGAGTTGGTCGGGTGCTTCGGTCTGACTGAGCCGGACTACGGTTCAAATCCCGGTGATATGCTAACCAAGGCAGAGGATAAGGGCGACTACTTCCTACTCAACGGCGCCAAGATGTGGATTACAAACGGAACTATTGCGGACTTGGCGGTCGTCTGGGCCAAGCTTGACGGCGTAATCAGGGGATTCATCGTAGAGAAGGAGGATGAGGGCTTCACGGCCCCGGAGATGAAGGGTAAGCATTCGCTAAAGGCTAGCGTTACAAGTGAGCTTGTATTCCAAGATTGCAAAATACCCAAGGACAGAATCCTACCTAATGTACAGGGCCTTAGAGGGCCATTTAGCTGTCTCAATAATGCTAGGTTCGGGATCTCCTGGGGTGCAGTAGGGGCTGCTCAGTCGTGTTTCAATTCAGCCAAGGAGTATGCTTTGAGTAGGATTCAATTCGGGCATCCAATTGCATCATTCCAACTGGTCCAGAATAAGTTATCTTGGATGCTGAGAGAAATAACGAAGGGGCAATTGCTTGCGTACCACCTAGGTAAGAAAAAGGACGATGGGACTTGGATTCCAGAACAGATCTCTCTTGCGAAGATGAACAATGTGGATATGGCGCTTGAGATAGCCAGAATGTCGAGAGAAATTCACGGAGCTAATGGGATTCTCGATGAATACCCCGTCATGAGGCACATGGCAAATCTGGAATCTGTAAAGACATACGAGGGGACTCATGATATCCACAATCTGATTTTGGGGAGGCACATCACTGGAATTCAGTCGTTCACCAGAGAGCCATGAATTGTCTAGGGAGTGCGTACCAATATTGAAAGGTCCAGAACATGCCCAGGGGANAGGGATACTGATGGGAGTTGCTGTTCTTCTCAAGCAAGTCCCAGACACAACCGCTAAGATCAGTGTATCGGGTTCGAGGGTGGATGAGTCCGCCATTATCAAGTGGTCGATTAGCCCCTATGACGAGTATGCTCTGGAAAGCGCGATAGCGCTGAAAGAATCAGGTTCTGAAGAGGTGGTTGCGATTACTTGTGGACCCCAGAGGGCCTCGAAATGCCTTACTGAAGCGGCAGCTGTTGGTGCGGATAGGCTGATTCACATCGTGACCGACGCGGATTTCATGGATAGTTGCACTGTTCAGTCGATACTGTCCTCTGCAATCGAAAGATCAGAATGCGATATCGTACTTTGCGGTAAACAGGCTGCTGATACGAACAGCGGTTCTACAGGCCCAGGAGTAGCTAGTCTGCTTGGTTACTCGTGCGTGGGCTCCGTGACCGAGGTCTCCGTGGATGGGGGCAAACTCTCTGCAACCAGGCTTGGGGCTTCGGGATTGGAAAGGATCGAGGTCAGCGGCCCCTGCCTGTTCACATTCGATAAAGGCGAAGTTGAGCTGAGGAGGCCCAACGTCAGGGGCATAATGATGGCAAAGAAAAAGCCAATTGAAAGCATCGGGATAGAAGAACTGGGGATAGAAATTGGCAGCCCCAGAGCATCCCTTCAATCCCAATCATCTCCTCCGGAGAAGCCCCCGGGCCAGAAGTTCGAGGGAGCCAGTTCAATCGAAATAGTCGTGGGCAAGTTGAGAGATGAGGCCAAGGTAATTTAGAGGTGTGAAAATGAATATCGTGATAATTTCTGAAGCTAGCAACGAGTCTTTGCATCCTGTGACTGCGCAGATAGTCGGAGCGGCTTCTTCTCTCGGAGGGCAAATTAGCGTGATTTGCCCGGGAGGGGTTGGTTCACGAGAAGCCGCAGATATTACTGGGGTTAGCAAAGTCATCTCCGTTGAAGGGGATTGCTTCGACAGCTACGACTGTATGGCATGGTCTGATGCGATTTCACCCTTCATCGACGGGGATCTCGTGCTCACGTCTTCCTCAGCAATTGGAAGGGAGATGTCGTCGGCAATTGCAGCCAAGAAGGCATTTCCTGTGGTTCAAGACATCACAAGCCTGAACGATGGAATCTCAGTTACAAGATCAATCTTCTCAGGTAAGGCAATCGAAAAAGTGGAAGTGTCATTGCCGTGCGCACTGAGCCTACGCGCCAACACTTTCCAGCCTGCGGAGGGAGGAGGAAACGCGGAGATATCGACGGTCAATGTGAGTCAGGAAGTTTCCGTCGCAGTAAAAGAGGCCCTGGCTAAAGCAGGAGAGAGACTAGACGTGGCAGAGGCGGACATCGTTATCTCTGGTGGAAGGGGGATGGGCAATCCGTCGAACTTCTCGCATCTTTATGAGGTTGCAGAAGAGATAGGAGCCGCAGTTGGGGCTAGCAGGGCCGCTGTTGACACATGGGAGGATATACCCCATAGCATGCAGGTAGGCCAGACAGGTAAGACCGTGACGCCAAGCCTGTACATTGCAGTAGGAATCAGCGGAGCCATACAGCATCTGGCTGGGATGAGGTCCAGCAGATACATCCTAGCGATAAACAAGGATCCGGATGCCCCTATCTTCGGAGTGGCCGATTACGGCATTGTTGCCAGTTGGGAAGATTCTATTCCCGCGCTTAAAGAGCACTTGTCTGCAATCATGTCAGACTGATGCCTGCTCTTTGCTTGAGTCGGAGCGAGTTCTACTTATCCTACTCAGATACTCCTCAGTAATTCCGCCTGTGACGTAAATCCCATTGAAGCATGAGCAATCGAATTCTGCGATTTGGCTGCCGCTCATTCCTGTGCAGGCATCGACCAAGTCACCCAGATCTTGGTATATCAGCCAATCAGCCCCAATTGCCTGGCGGATTTCGTCGTTGGTCTTACCATAAGCCACATACTCCTCCTTAGCGGGCATGTCTATCCCATACACGTTAGGATGTACAATAGGGGGGGAAGAGGAAGCAAACAAGACTCGTGATGCCCCCGCATCTCTGGCCATCTGGACTATCCTCCTGGAAGTATTACCCCTGACTATGCTATCATCAACGATCAACACAGTCTTGCCGTTGAATTCCTCGGATATCGTATTCAGTTTCTTCCTGACGGAGTCCTTNCGAATTTTCTGCCCNGGCATGATGAACGTCCTACCNATGTATCGATTCTTNACGAATCCCTCCCTGTATGGAACTCCAAGTGCGCTTGATAATCCTAGAGCGGCAATCCTTCCACTGTCTGGGACTGGAATAACGGCATCTATACCATGGTCTGGAAACAAAGACTCGATCCTACTAGCCAGAGCTTCCCCCATCCTCAATCTAGCCTGGTGCACTGAAATTCCATCGATTACTGAGTCTGGCCTTGCAAAGTACACATGCTCGAAAACACATGGCGTATGATTAACATCAGAGTGGCAATTCTTCGCATGAATCTCACCATCCATCCTCACTATTACTGCTTCTCCAGGAGATATGTCCCTGTCGTTCTCGAACCCTATGGACTGGCAGACTACGCTTTCTGAAGATACTAGTCTCTCTGTGAATCCATCGACCTCCCGCTTTCCGAGAAATAGGGGCCTTATCCCATGTGGGTCCCTGAAGGCCACCACGCCCCAACCAGTAATTAGGCATACCACACTATAGCTTCCTTCCGCTCTCAAATGGGTCCTTTCTACGGCTCTGAAGATGTCTTCCTCGTTCAGTGCCGCCATCCCTCCTGGCCTCCCATTTACAGATCTCTGAATCTCTGCAGCGAATAGATTGAGTAGGGCCTCTGAGTCCGAACTCGTGTTAATCCTCCGATGATCATACTCTAGGAGTCCTGAAATTATATCCGGGGTGTTGTTCAGATTACCATTGTGAGCCAAGCTGACTCCGAACGGGGTATTGGTGTAGAACGGTTGTGCCTCATCCGAAGAGCTAGAGCCCGCCGTTGGATATCTGACATGCCCAATTCCCATTGATCCTTCTAGCCTCTTCATGTGCCTGTCTAGGAAAACATCGCGGACTAGTCCGTTCGCCCTCCTATGGCAAATGTTCTCAGAATCACTGGTAACAATTCCAGCAGCATCCTGCCCTCTGTGCTGAAGAACAATTAGACCATCATACACAGACGGAGCTACATGAGTGTTAGGAGAACCAACTATTCCGATGATGCCGCACATCGGTATCATCATCCGGTAAGAGAACAAGGCTTAGGCATTTACGGCTCGTACTACTTCTTCTGCCACATAGTTCTGTTGCGCTTGTTCCACCTATACTTCCTCATTCTGGACGTAACTCCATAACCACAACTTGCGCATTGCCCCTTTTGCTTATGATAAGAATGACGCCCACATCTACGACAACGGATATGGGTGGACTTCTGCCTCTTCCCCATACTCGGAGTTCCCTTCGACATGCACTACAACCTCACTGAGACGACGCGCCCACCGACCGATTTGTTAAGAGGGTTATCCTGAACAAGGCGATTGTTAGTATAGCAGCAAATACGGGAAAAAGGCTGACTAAGGTCACTATTGATGAAGCGATTGAGTCTTTAAAAGAAGAAGCTGGTCCTGTGTCGGAAAGCATCATTGTCGTGTATATGGAAGCGCCGACAAGAACGATTGGAACGAATAGTGCGAGCGATCTATTGAATCTGTTTAAAGTAGAGGCGAAATGAATGAAGCAGAAAGACGCAGACAGAGCGACACCCCCTGCAACCATAAGCATGAATTCTGAGAAGTCAATCTCCATGGCCATCACCTCCCAGTCGTCTAAGTAGAATTGCCCGAACAAGTTCCCCCTCCTCTTCTGAGAGGGGATCGGAATAGGATTCCAGTCCAATAGACCTGTCGAGAAAAGAAGCGCCAGTATAGACTAGGGCGATTCCCAAAAAGATTCCCAGGAGGGAGGATGAGGCTCCAATTACGTCTATGGAAGAAACTGAGACATGTTCGAGATAGCCAATTATCCACGAGATGGCGATAACCACCCATCCCAGAAGTAGTCCAGAAGAGGATGGCTCGCCATATGTCGAAGAGCTNNTCANNACAAGAATCGCACCCAAGACNAATGGGGCANCCCATTTTANNAGNGCGATAATTGAGNNATACACTTCACTTTCCGNATCNTCCAATTTTTCAGGTAACAGAACGAANGATGCNANNCCAAGGAGNNCTAAGGGAGNNCCGAANCTNCTCCTTTNGAAGGATGGCCCCATTCTATGTAGGCTGAACCCTGCAGCTAGTAAAACTAGTGAGGACCAGAGGATGGCCTCATCGACAACCATGGGCCCCGGATGTAAGTGAGATTCTTGTGTTTTTCTTGCAGCGGAGGGAGCACATCACCTAATCGCTCGACTAGATTCATATACGGGTCATCGGTGGCTCGCGGCGCACAAGCAGTGAGGAGGGTGACAAATGGTAAAGATGCCAAGGAAGGTCATGAGATACAGCCCCTCTGCTGGAAAGCATACCGAACACACGGTTGAGAGAGTCAAGAAGAGGAGGGCTAGCGAACTAAAGTGGGGTCAAAGAAGGTTCAGAAGAGTAACTGCCGGGTACAGAGGTTTCCCTCGTCCGAAGCCTTCTGGTGAGAAGCCTACGAAAAGGGTAAACTTGGTTTACAGGTGCACAGAAACAGGGAAAGCCCACTCTCCGAAAGGGAAGAGAGCAAGAAAATTCGAACTTGTAGATAATTGAGGAGAGAAAATGGCGGGAAGATTTCTTAGAGTTTCTTGCAAGGATTGCGGTAGTGAGGCCATAATTTTCGATAGNCCNGCNACCACANTTGCATGTGCTATTTGTGGATCGACTCTTGCAGTGCCGGCAGGCGGGCTAGCAGAACTTACAGGATGCACTGTCGTCGAGGTTCTGAACTAGAGAGGCAGAATCTTGGCGGATCAATCCAACGACTGGCCCGAGGAAGGGGAGTTGGTAGTCTGCTCCGTAAAAAGCGTGAAGGAAAACGGGGCCTACTTGTCCCTGGACGCATATCCCGAAAGGGAAGGNTTCGTTTTCATTGGGGAGATAGCTACTGGATGGGTCAGGAACATCAGAGCCCATGTCAGAGAGGGGCAGAGGTTGGTAGCCAAAGTAATCGGAGTGAAAAAGGATAGAGACAGCATNACTCTCTCAATAAAATCAGTTTCCGAAGAGAGAAGAAGAGATGCNTTGCNGTCGTGGAAGAACGAGCAGCGTGCTTCCCAGATCATGAGGGTGGCTGCAGAGAGAATTGGTTGGAANGAGAANAAGACNGAGGAAGTCTCNGANGAAATGAAAGAGGCCTTCGGATCACTTTANGGGGCCTTGGAGGANTGTGCNATAAACGAGAGTGCGCTGGAGGAATCGGGGTTCGAAGGGGATTGGATAGCAACGGTCACTGAGCTGGCAATAGAGAATATCATCCCTCCATTCGTGGAAATAAGAGGAATGTTCGAAATCAAGGTTTGGGGCCCAGAGGGAGTCAATGCCATCAGTAGCGCCCTGCAGGCTGCAGAGGATAGCGCTAAGAGCGAGGAGGAGGTAACCCTCACCTGTCACTATGACGGGGCCCCTAATTACAGAGTTGACATCAAGGCCCCAGACTACCCATCTGCAGAGTCGGTATGGGAAGCTGCTCAGGAGGCCGCTTCAAAACGAATAGACTCAGTAGAGGGTTCCATATCCATAGAAAGGCTTTGAACGCGTTTCTGAAGGAATATAATTCATGAACCGAATCGATAGGCCTAGTCTCAATCATGGCTAGGACCAGACTCCAGAGATGCATCGAATGCAGAGAATTCGGCCTTGGGGAAAAGTGCAAGACCTGTGGAGGGAAGATGGAGTCTGCAGCTTCACTGAAATTCTCTCCCGAGGACCCCCAGGGGTCCAGGCGGAGAAAGAGGCAAGATGCTGGAAGTGACAAGTGGGTCAAATCGCTACCCACCCCCAGGAAGGATGATGCTGCTTGAACAGAGCCAAGATTCACTGGCTTGAGGGGGCAGGGCTTCCAGAGGGCTCGATGATTCTGGAGGCGGTACCCGGAGTGGGCAATGTCGGCAAGATACTGATTGACGCGGTGGTAGAAAAGCACCCTTCGAGGACGATTGGCTGGATACTGCATCCCGACTTCCCCCCTCATGCCACCTTATCCGAGACCGGTTTGATTGGCCCTCCAAGGTTGGACATCAGCAAGATAGTCCTCCCGGACGGGGAAGAACTGGTGACAATAACCGGAATAATGCAACCAATGACAGCATCGGGTCAGTTCGAAGTGGCAGAGGCCGTTCTGGACCTTGCTGATGGGTCGGGGGCGAGTCGTTTGCTCGTTCTAGCGGGCCTTGCCTCTGAGCCTGAACGGCGTTCGATTTTCGCAGTCTGCTCGGCAAAGGAGATCCGGAAGGCTCTCGAGGCGGATGACATTGAGGTCAGTAAAGACCAACCGAAGGCAGGAATGATCGGAGTCGCTGGGATGGTTCTTTCCTTGGCCCCGACCAAGGGCGTCCCTGCGATAGGGGTAATCGCAGAGACTATCGGGGCAAGTTCCGACATTCTGGCCGCTGAGAGAATGTCGAGGTGGATAGAGCAGGCCTTCGATGTGACTCTGGATCTTGATCTGGACACCACGAAGGAGATCGCTGCCAGGCTGATGGAGAGAATAGGGGAGGAGGGTTCCATTGATGATTACCTGAGGATGGACGAGAACGAGGCTTCCTCTGACTTCTACGTTTGAAGGGCCTATCTTCTGGTTCTTCTCTTGCTCTTGCTTCTGCCACCGGAGGATTCCTCTACGGAAATCTTCCTACCCTTGAACTCTGACTTATTCATCGCCTTTATCGCGGCCTTTGCCCCTTTCTTGTCTGCGAATGTAATGAAGGCAAAGCCGCGAGGCTTCTTCGTCTCCCTATCCAATGCCATGTGGACGTCGTTCAACTTTCCATGGACTGAGAAGGCTTCTCTCAGGTCATCCTCAGAGGCATCGTAGGACACGCCTCCCACGAACAGTTTGACTCCGTGCTCCTTCTGTGCCTTTGATCTCGCCCTCTTCATGACCTCCCTCTCCTTGGCGAGCTCTTCCTTGGTTGCCTTGCCTGACTCGACTTTCTCCATGCAGTCTCGACACCTCAGAGGCTTGCCGGGAGTAGGTTTGAAGGGCACCTTGGTATCAATACCACAAAGAGTGCAAGTTGCGGGGAACATCTCCCTCTGAGGCCTAAACCCTCTGCCTCTTGGAGAAGGCGCCCTCTTTGCAGATTCGGGAATCTCATGAGTCCAACCCCTCCTATGATCCGCGGCAGGTGAGAGGTATGGCCTAGCGCCCTCGTGCCCCAGCATCGACTCGGCCTCCTTGGACCAACGCTCACCTGGGCGGTTCAGACTTTGGACATCGGAGTCAGAGGGTATCTCGAAACCATGCCCGAATCCGTTTGAGAGGGCTCTGAATCCGCTGTAGTCACATCGAGGGCATTCCACATTGAAGTCTGGCTTTCTGTCGCTGGCCAGAAGATCAACGCCGCATACGGGGCATGAAGCGTACAGGACGCCTAGTTTCGGATCTCCCTTGGTGGAGGCTTTCAGCATGGGCTCCACGTTGATTACTCTTGCACGGACTATGTCCCGCTTCCTCATTCCGTCTCCTGCGGATGGGATGAAACGGTCGACTATCTCTGAGACATAGATATCTGCGAAGAGTTTCAATGCTGGAACAGACCTGTGTCCCCCTTCATTGGTCTCTATGTGCAGGACTCTCAATTCGGCAGTCTTCTCATTGAGCCTATTGACCTCCCCTATGATTACATCCCCCATCTTTGGCGAGTTTAATGGAGGTACGGCGGAATCAACCGAAATCACACCTGAGTTATTCACGATTCTTCCAGATACTAATGCAACATGCCCTCTTTCTGTGGAGTGGATTCCACTTCCCAGCTCCTCCCCGGTCCCGATCTCAATGAGATTTCCCGGCGTGACTTGGTCACCGACTGATGCTGCCATCGGCCCGCCGACCCGAAGACCCCCTATGAACGGTCCGGCCGTACGTAGCACGGCAAAAGCGAGGAATTAGAAGTGCCCCGGTGGCAATAAACGCCAGAATCCTGCTCTAGTCTTCCCTTGACGGCTGGAGTGATGAGAATAGNCANCNGGNAANGCGAAATCNGTTTCCCAGTATTTCTCNNCNTTCCANCCNACCGATTCGAATATNGCTTCAATATGCGTTGCTTCGGCNCTATGCATNAGATGTGAAACAGCCTTTGAACGAATTATTGCNTCTAAAAAAGGTCGATCTGATTTTGCTTTTTGAGTACCCCAAGGAGGATTAGAAATTATCAAGTCTGCACCACTCATATCAAGAGAATCATCGACTGTTTTACAAATTATTTCTACTGAATCAGAAACACCTGCTTGCCTAATCGACTGAAATGCCACAGAGCAGGCTTCTTCGTCCACCTCTACCAAAACTACCTGAGACACACCCATCAGTGCTGCCCCCACGCCTAAAACTCCGTTTCCCGCACCTAAATCAACAATGGATAAATCCTCAGAAAGATCTCCGAATGCAATAATTTGTGCTAGCCAAGAGGCAGCAATATCGCCCGAGGTAGAATATTGTTCCAATTCTACATTCCCACATGGATGTGGAGGTAGAGAGGAAAGCAGCATTGCAAGTTGGCGCTGACGCACGGCTTGGGAAGGTAGTCACTCTATTGGGATGTACGGTCAAACCTCTTGTGCAAGTATAGTGTTGTTATCATGCAGAAGCCCGTCGGCGAGTAATTGCTCTACAAGCAACACAGAATATCCAGCAGCACCGCGTATCGTATTGTCGGCCATCAAAGAAAATCTAAGGCTTGAGCCTTCTATTTCCACCTCACCTACAGCTACTGACATTGCCGCTTTGAGGTCATGAGCAGGGTGTTCTATTTCCTCAAAGCCGACCCAGCGATGGTCGTCATCAAGTTCTCCATCAACGAATATGATTGGTCTCTTGGCGGCTGAAGGAAGGTTAAGCTCTTGACTTCTAGAATATGATTCTCGCCAAGCACGAATAACTTGATGGGCGCTAACCTGATCCTCAAATTCGACTTCGATTCGTGCGTAATGACCATGGTCACGCATGACCCTTTTACAAAAGGCTTCAATATCGAATTCGCTAGACATTATCTTCGTTAATTCGGTTACTATTGATTCCGCCTCTCCAGGTATATCAGAGGAGATTTGATGGCCTGCTCGACCTTCGGCTAGAAGCATTCTTCCTCCTCCAGAAAGGGCTTGCTGAGTGGCTATTCTAACCGATTTAATGCCAGCAATTTGTATCAAGGGTGAAAGGGTAATCGCAATAGGTAAAACCATACAATTGGAACATGAAATTAGACGCCCATCAGAACTTCCTGATTGATTCTGTAAAAGACATAGATGGTGGATATTGACTTCGGGAACGATAAGTGGAACATCGGATTGTAAACGGTGTATTTGGGCATGAGAGATTACTAGGAAACCTGCCGCCGCTAAATTTCTCTCCACCCTTTCGGCTGGTTCATCGGGAAGTGCTGAGAAAATTATCCTAACACCTAAACTTTGAAACTCNTCNATCAATGANGGAAGATTGTCTAATCCTGNAATTATCAAATCNGAGGGAGGNGGCCNTTCNTCATCTAAACTCCAACGGCATTCNTCATAGGGAGTTCCNGCGGTTTCCGGAGAGCCGACTACNGCNACCGGCTCGAGCCAGGGNTGAAACTGAAGGCGCTGGAANAANCGCTGAGCGACAAGTCCNGTAGCGCCNAGAATGGCGCATCTGACCCTTCCATAGGCATCCATTGTTTCGACTTATCATTACAACCTTCCTAAAGAGTACTGTTTGGAGTTCTAGTTACAATTCGGCAAATTTGGTTCTGAATAGGTTAAATACCCTCGATTTCTATCTATTGGCATGTTCAATGAAATCGTGTATATCGTCGGCGGCCTACTTGCAGGTGGCGCCATCGGCTGGTTACTAGCAAAACAGAAAACAAATCAAGAATTGAGTCAAGCAAAATCGGAACTAAGTCGTGCAAATGCTTTGAATGAGGCAAACGAAAGTGGAGACGAAAAGACCCGCGAACTTCTAAATGAAGAAAGAAAGAGAGTAAATGAATTGCTTGAATCGAGGTTCGAAAATATAGCAACCGAAGTAAATCAGCGCAACACTGAGGCATTTTTACAACTTGCAGAACAGAAATTTAACTCGGATCAAAAAGAAGCTGAAAAGTCCCTTGACGCAAGGAAAATGGAGGTTGAGAATTTGATTAAACCTCTGCGTGAGGAGATGACAAAATTATCTCAAGCAAATTCGGAAATGGAAAAGGAGAGAGTTGGCGCTTATGAAGCAATCAAGCGTCAATTGAAAGAGTTAGGGCAGAAGACAGACTCTCTTGGAGATAGAACCACTGCCCTTTCAACCGCATTAACCACCTCTGGACAAGCAAGGGGCAATTGGGGGGAAATGAAACTTAGGAGGCTGTTTGAAATGGCGGGTATGTCTGAACAAGTTGATTTCTTCGAACAAGAAACTGTAGAGGGTGGTGGTCGTCCAGATTACATTGTCCGACTACCTCAGGAGGGAGTAATCCCAATCGATTCAAAGGCGACTGGTTCTCATTTCCTACAAGCGGTGGAGTTGGACCCCGGGCCAGAACAGGATGCACATCTGAAAGAACATGCCAAAGCCATGAAGAGTCGAATCAAGGATCTTGGCGCAAAGGCGTATCAAGAGTCGATAGAAGGCGATTTTGACCATGTTGTGATGTTCATACCTAGTGAAGCGATGGCGGCCGCCGCATTCACCACCGATCCTGAATTGCTGGATTATGCTATGACGAAATCTGTATTGATTGCTACCCCTGTTACCATGTTGGGATTATTGAGAACCGTCGCCCTATATTGGCAACAACATGCTCTAGCAGAGGGTGCAAGAGAGATTTACGATGTGTCAAGGGAGATGTACAAGCGTACTACCACACTAATCGAACACATGCTGAAAGTTGGTACACACCTAGATAAGGCAGGTAAGTCATACAATGAAGCTATGCGATCCTACGAAAGCCGTGTCTTACCCCAAGGACGTAGACTAGATGAATTGAAGGTCTCAGAAACATTGCAAAGTGGCCTACCCGAAGCCACTGAAGTAGGCACTAGACCTGATAGGTTAGCAGAGGAGAAGTGATGACCTTACTCCTTCTCGCAAGACCATGATTAATTGGGATTCCCACGAGTTCCATCCAGTCGTCGATATGCCCGAAGATTACACAATCCTTGATTTGTCAGGGGGTACTTGGACCCCTCCCCAAACCGAATATAGTGTCGGGAAGTACGATGAATTGAGACCCGGATTATACTCGACTGAACTCTTTTCGGGGGATCGCTTTCTCCATATTGGAATAGATATTGGTGCACCGGTAGGGACGGCCTGTATGGCATTTGCCGAGGGTGAAATTTCTCACTTTGGATACAATGCGGCCGATGGCGACTACGGCCATGTTGTAATAACCAAACATATTCTAGATGGTGTTCCAATTTGGGCTCTTTACGGTCATCTTGATTCTGCTTCAATAGAAGGTAAGTCAGTGGGTCAGAAGGTGAATGCTGGTGATGAAATATGTTGGATGGGTGCTCGCGATGAAAATGGTGGTTGGGAGCCTCACCTACATTTTCAACTATCATATCAAGAACCGGAAACTCACGATATGCCCGGTGTTGTAGCGCCTAGTGACCGAGATGAGGCTCTGCAAATCTATCCCGATCCAAGATTGGTTTTGGGTGCTCTCTACTGAACTGTAGAAAGATATGTTTTGAGACCATCAATTGCAGTCATTTCAGATGGGTCGATACCATTCATCACAGCCAATGCGATACTCACCCAATCAGTTATGTGCGCAGCGATTAGAAGGCTCTCAAGGAGAGTTTCTCCTTCACAATCTAGTAACCAAGAATCTCCTGGTTGAAGATTCTCCATCATCCAATTCATTCGCGCGCGCACGCGTGAATGTGTGTGCGGGCTTGAGAGGTATAGCAATGCTTGAGATGATGAGTTTCTATTCCAAGCCACTATCTCATTNTGATTCATTTCTGGTAATTGAACNGGNCGGGAAAATCTCTCAGAGTTCTCGTTTANTTGATTTGTAAATCGAACACCAACNGATGCCATTTCATAAGCTGAAACAATGGCGATATCCCGTTCAGACATTCCATTCGCCATTGCGGCCACTCTACCATCACCGCCGACTATATCTGCGGATTTCGAGCCAGAGCGTAATCGGTCTAACATCTGGGTGANTTCTTCCTCTGGTGGCCGTGGAATAATCCCTAACGCCCAGCAAAGAGATAGTTGACTTCCGAATATATGTCCAAATGCAGAGCGTGGCATTTGCCCAGAAGGAACTGAAATACATAGTGCCTCATCACTTTGCGAAAGCAAATCCTCCAATTCTCCACCTGAACAGATTCCTACTACAACACCTCCTTCTTCGAGTGCTTGGCGAACGCCATCTAGAGTCTCCTCAGTATTGCCTGAATATGAGGTCGCCAAAACTAGCCAATCGGGTCCCCACCATGACGGTAAACCGTAGTTATTCCAAACCACAAATGGAAGACCCCCTGAATCATCGGCTAGGGCTGATAGGAACATCCCTCCCGCACCTGAACCGCCCATTCCTAGGCAGACTACTCCACTCCAATCCATATCTGCTTCGATTTCTATCTCTGCAGACATTGCAGCCTCTAGGTTATCGACAAATTTTCTGGTAAATCCAACCATGTCTGATTTGTCATGTTTTTCGAGAAGTGATTCAAAATCTGGCTCAGACATTTTCACTCCTCTCCCGTGTGTCCTGGTAGTGCCATCCATAAGTCGTCTATGAAAGCGATGCGTAAGTTTGGTACAGAACCATCATCATCGTAGGGAAGAGCCACAGTTACCACACGGTAATCTGTAGGNTCCATCACCTCTGCACCAGAACTATCCCGATTCAGCACATCAACCACAATTTGATCGGTAAACCTACTCACAACACTGGCCTTTTCCATATCTCTCCAAGTCGCTCCGGTTCGCTCATTTCGGTCCAATCTCCGAAGGGTTGGTCCATCTTTCTGCCAAGCCGATACAAGCCAGTTTTCTCTCTTCAGACGAATAACATCACCAAGGCCATATGCTGGTTTGCGATAGGACAATGTTAGCCTAGTGACTTCTGCCCCATCTCTGATACCCACTAGTGTCGATGTTTCTTTGGTCGTTCCACCAAATCTTCGAACCAATCTTCTAGCCCAAGTTCTTGCCAGGGCTTTTGAACCAAGTTGTAAGTCCCAACCTCCTGTTACTGGACCTTCTTTGGTGATGAAAAACATCGGGTCTGATTCCAATTCATTGAGTAATTCATTCAGAGTTCCTCTTAGGTCCTTCAACTCATCCTCTGATAATCTGCGGCCCGCACTCCTAAGTTGCATGGTCGCCTCAAAATATGCCCCAGCTTTTCTAGTGCAAGTAGGACAAACAGCATTACTAGTCTGCAATAGAACCTCATGCTGGCCCGAGAATTGGTATCCTTCCAATTCTCCTTCGACATTTACATGGAGGCGAGCGGTTCTCTCATCAATTGGCTGATAGGCCATATCTATCGCGACATTACTTGCTCCATCTGTAACTCCGAGATTTTCTCTAAGTCTCAACTCTGCCAATTCCTCGTCTTCAATGGTCACCCAGCGCTTCTCTACTTCGTGCATTCCGCACTTTGCACAGCGGTGTTGTTGGATGCGCTCAGGCACTTTGGAAAATACAGTTCTAGCCCTCAAACAATCCTCGCAAAGACGCTCGGATGTGAGTGGAGGGGGTGAGCCACATGCGATGCAAAACGCTGCGCCATCCATACTGCTCCCCCGCCAACCGGCAAGCCTGCCCCGTTTGAAAGGTTGGTGAACCGGTCGAAGGCCAATTCGGCCCCCTTTGGGGCCGAAATTAGAACAACTTACGATTATTCTTCCTCAGCAGCCTTTGGTTGTTCATCGGAAAGAGATTCTAACTCTGCCTCTAGAGTGTATATTGATGAGAACAAATCTCTGCTGAACCAAATTACTAGTCCAAGCATGATTGCATAGGCTATGTAGGCTTCAGCGATACCAGTCAAGATATCCCCTCCTGGTCTAGCTCATTCTTTCTATCAGAAACCTCAGCAGCAAGGCGATATCGCTTGTTGGAAAGCAATAGTAAACCCGTGAATAAAATACACATCAGTCCAAAACTAATCAACAAGAATGAGCGTACATCTGGACTCATTCCTACTGTTTCGGTTGACTCGACAACTAAAACCTCAGGATGGGTTGTTTCCCACCAAGTGGTAGCGCCAGCAGTAATAGGTACCAGGGCGAACCCGAATAACCCGACCGCAGATAGAGTGTCTCGAGTTTGTTGTGTGTCGGGTTGTGATTGACGAGAATAGAGGAGGAATAGGGCAACCGCAGTAAGTAGGGCGAAGGAATTCAATCTCATATCGCCCCAATCCCAAGGCCGTCCCCATTCCGCAGATGCCCAAATTGGACCCGAAGTAATCACTCCTAATCCAAAGATTACACCTAGGTCGGCACCACTCTGAAAGTAAACCCAAGCTTCCTCACTGCGCTTGAGATACCACATCAATGAGCCATAAAACAGTACGCTAAATGATAGGAATGAGCACCAAGCGAATGGAACGTGAAGATAGAGAATTCTGTATGCCTCCGGAGCACCCCAACAGCCTCCTCCAGTACATGGTTTCAGGCCAGGAGCATATTCTAATCCGAGAATTGAAACAAATACAATTCCTGCAAGCCCGAGATATGTCAAAGCATAACCTGATTCACGGAAATCCATTTTTTCACCATTTAATCTTCAGGAATTATGACTGCCATTGCCCACAATAAAACCACTGTCAGCCACGCTATCGCAATATCTACAAATGGTTGACCCAGCGCTAATTCAAAACTCATTCCATTACTCATTATCGAAGTTAGAGCGCTGGTCATTTGTAAGAATGGCCAGATTAACACTAGTTGTAGTAATATTCCTGCTACGGCGCCCGATCTCGTTAGATCGGATACCATCAGGTGCAAAGCCGAAGCGGCCACACTCAAATCGATGATTACGAATGCGAATAACCACAGCCACAGCATAACATCAGAATTCATAGTTGAACTGATATCACCAGCGATAACGTACCAAGAGAGGTAAATCATCGGTATTGGTAGAATCAAAGAGACTCCCATTATGGAAAACCAACCTCTTGAGCCGGCACCGGACATAGCCCTCCACCAATCACCCGCTCTTTCCTCAGAGAGTCGTTTGATTATGGCAGGAGTTACGATAGCTGTGATGAATGCAGGAGTTAGAGTTAGAGCGGCCAATAAATCGTAATTTTCACTACTACGAGTGATGTCAGTAGACAATGTATAGGCCAGTAATAAGGCTACTAAGGCCGGAACCCCACGTCCAATGGTATCGATTGGATTGCGTCTTTCAAGCCTACAAGCCCAAGTAACTAACTCCATGTGTGACTCAGCGGAGCAGGGCTCTGGAAGATTTGCAATTTCTAATTTTGAATGCTGGACTTCGCTTGTCAATTCTGAGGTTTCGCTGATAGTCACAATTTTGTCGCAAGCGGTAATGACTTCGGGGTCGTGAGTTGCAACTAGGATTCCATGACCCCTCTGTGCTAGTGCCCTTAACCAACCTAACAATAATCCTCTAGATGATTTATCAAGACCCTCTGAAGGTTCATCAAGAAGCACGACTGATGGCTCAGAATTTAGAGCGACTGGAACAAGTGCGGATAGAACCGCTACCCTTCTCCGCAGACCACCAGAGAGTTTGCAGATTCTATCCTCTGCTCGATGCCCTAGGCCCCATTCAGAGAGGATTTGGTGCAATGCTTTCGAGTTATCTGCCCGTTCAGCGACTCTGCAAGCGCCACGAATCCTTTCGAATACAGTTTCATCACCAGACATCCCTTCAGTTTGCAAACAAAGTCCGAATCCAGTAATATCTCCTCGCTGACCTTCTGAGTCTCTGACGGTAGTTTCGATGCTCCGGTCATTTCTGAGAACTTGCCCCTGGGACATAGGGTGTAATCCTGCTAAAGATTCCAACAAAGTGGACTTGCCTGATCCGTTTACTCCTAGCAAACCAACAACTTCCCCCCCAGAGAGTGAAAAGTCAACGCCACGAAGCACCTTACGGCTACCTCTGTCGACAACCAACCCGCGGGCTGAGAGCAAAGTTCGCGCGCTCACGATATCTGCCACTAGCAGTCTGCGTTTGAGTGGTTCCATCGAAGTCCCTATGCATATGAGGGCTCTGTCGAGGCTCGAGGGAGAGGACTGGCTACCGTTGACTATGAGTTTGTTTGGTCCGACCTTACGGGGTCTGATTGGGCGGCATTGGGGCTGTTTCTAGTAATTGCCACAACACCATACATCGTTGCTTGGAAACAAGACACCAGTGTAGCTCTAGCCACAGTTTTGTCGTTATTATTGGTAACTTTCTATCAAATGATTATTGACATGGGTTTCCTCGATTTCACACCTATTACCTTCCTTTCAATAATCCCGAAGATTGCAGACCATCCCGACCAAATTCATCGCTTCATTACCTCTGCTTGGCTGCATGGAAATTGGATACATGTTCTAGGAAATATATTGGTGATCGCGCTAGCAGGTGTTCCTCTCGAACAAAGAATGGGGAAACAACGCTGGATTTTGGTTTACTTCCTTGGACTATTAGGAGGAAATATTGCATGGGTATTAACACATCCTGATTCGATAAGCCCCGCTCTTGGTGCAAGCGGGGCTGCTTTCGGCATTCTTGGCGCTTACATGGCATGCTGGCCAAACGATAGAATTGAATTTCCACTACTCTTTTTCATCCGTGCTTGGCCAGTTTGGGGAATTGTAGCTTTCAGACTAGGTATTGAAGTCTGGAATATGTATCAAATCGAAGCGGGTCAATCAGTAACAAATGTAGCGCACATGGCTCATCTTGGAGGCTTTATGCTCGCTTGGATTTTAGCAAGGCCAATCGCAAGAGGCGCTCCATCCGAATTGGATGATTCTAGCGATATTTCCATTGCTGGTTCTGCTGCCTCCAAGGCGGTAAGAGATGCGGCCACTGCGAAGATGGGGAGCCTCGAATCAGACCCTTGGTCAGAAGCGGGGGATGGCTTGAAGGAGGAGGCCGCTAGAATACTCAAGAGACTAAGGGAGGAAGGAGATGAACTTGAAACCCGAAGAGCATGGTTGGAGGAACTTGCAGAACAGGTACTTTGTCCTGTTTGTAATGGAGAAGTCCATGCTGTAATTTCGGGACAGAATTGTACCCTAAAATGCGCCCATTCCAAAAACCACATCAGGTGGCCATGAAGACGTCTTGATGGGTCTTGTACGGGTTCGCCTTATACCCCGAACTTTGCTGGCTCTGCTTGCAGAGCCATGTCTGGAAGACGTCTAAACCTCACTCCGCTGGTACTAGTTGCCATGATTCTAGTCATGGACATGGGAGTGGGGGTGTCTGCATCCACAACTACTCAAACTGAAGATTTGATCCCTAAGGAAAGGCCGGAAAATTGGCCACCTGCACTAATGTGTGGAGAGGTCATTTGCGACCCGATAGACCGTTCCGTTCGAAGTCCACCATTCGATGCTGGATTACCTGTTGAGGACGAGGGATGGTGGTTCAGCTATTGGTATGATTTAGATTCTGATGGTATGGATGATCGATTGCAAAGAATCATTGCAGGCCAACGTGAATCCGTCTCATCTACAGCAATAATCGGCCTAGATGGTAGACCTACGGTTGCAATTGTTGTCGATTATGCTTGGCACCCTGGCCCTAGTGACACTGCCGCTCTTAGGGAAGTTCTCGAATCTCATGGTTGGGAGCAAGAGGGATCCTGGTTCTTCGAAATGGATATTCTAGATAGCATAGTTCTCGACCACGTACCAGTTAGTGCTCTAATTGAGATTTGGCAACTAGATGGAGTTGTTATGGTTGAGGAACAGAATGTGATTGTTCCATCCCTAGATACTGCTACTCGAGGTTCGAAAGTTAGGGATTCTGAACGATATGACGAAACTATGAGAGATTTCGGTTATGATGGTTCTGGGATTGTTATCGCGATTCTCGATACAGGAGTGGATAACGAGCACTTCTCCTTAGACGATTTCTCGGATGATAACGATGACAACGAGAATGATCCTGATGATCTTCCAGACCCGAAGTGGATTGCCGGTTGTGATGCCACTTCATTAAATCAAAATGACTGTAATAACGAGGGAACCCACGACCCAGATGATGGAGATGGACATGGAACACATGTAGCAGGAATTGCACTCGGAACGGGCGACTCAAGACGAATCAATCAGGGTTATGCCCCAGGTGCATATCTTGTCGATGTCAAAGTTATGACTGATACAGGAGGTACAAATTCAGCTGCCACGCTAAAGGGAATAAATTGGGTTACTGCCAATGCAGATACCGACTGGGGCAACAATGATTCTAGCGAGGGCATACAAGTCATGTCAATGTCTTTTGGAAGTCTTGGCGATCCTAATGGAGATGACCCTGGTGATAACGGGACAGCTGCAGACGCCCGTGCGGTGAACCAAGCGGCTGAGGCAGGTATAGTTCCGGTCGCAGCGATTGGTAATGATGGAAGAAGAAGAGTCACCTCTGTAGGAGCCGCAGATCAAGCAATTACAGTGGGATCTATTGATGANAAAGACACCATCGATAGAGGTGATGACTCAATCGCTTCATACTCTAACTCTGGCCCAAGAGAAGATGATGGAGATGATGACAGAGAAGAGGAACTCAAACCAGACGTTGTAGCGCCTGGAAGCGATATTATGTCTGCAGCGCACGCTGCTTCATCTAGTCAATTACCCGGCACACCAAAACCGCTTGCTGAAGATAGTTACACGGAACAGAGCGGGACGAGTATGGCGTGTCCCGCGGTTGCAGGTTTAGTAGCGGTTATTTTACAAATTAGTGAAGAAGAAGGACTGGACCTTGATCCTGCCGAAGTCAAGGAATTATTGAAAGAAAATTCCGAACCTAAAGGCGAGGCGTCCGAGCCAGATATTTCCGATACGTGGAATGAAAAATATGGNTTCGGAATCATTGATGGGAATCTAATTCTATCNGCCCTTTTGGGAGAAGGCGGAGGTGGAGACCCGGGTGGAAATACAACAGAACCACCTCCACCCGGAGAGGGCGATTGGCTAGTCTATGAAAGGCCGATTGAAGATTCTTGGTTAGTAGAAGGTGAGACATACTCAGTTAGAGGCCACATCGACGAAGATGCGGAGACAAATGGAACCATAGAAGAAGTACAAGTCAAAATTACTTACACCCACAAACCCGAGGGGTCGCCGACTCAAGAAGAAATCCTTGTCGATTGGCACACAGCTCAAGGCACGGTAAATTGGACTACTGATTTCACCATTCCTGACTTTGAAGAGGATGAAATAAACGCCGTGGAAATAAAAATCTCAGTACAGGCTCGCAATGAATGGGATCAATGGAGCAACAAACAAAGACAAAATCACGATATTGGCCGCGTAGGACTAACACTGGATAGCCCAAGTGGACAAAATTCAGTCGAAGGTGATGTGCAATTCGAAGGTGAATATGAAACCGTCAACGGTGGCACCCTACAGTGGCGAATAGGAAAGGAAGATTGGGTAGACGAACGAACCTACTCTGGGTCGGGCGGAACCACAGATATGTTCAATTTTATTTGGGATTCCACCCAACATCCCGATGGTTCGCATCGCATATCATTACGATTTGTTAGTGGCACAAGCGTTCGGTCTGAGGAAGTAAGGGTCACTTTGGAAATTGACAACCAACCCCCTGCTCCTGACTTGATGTTTAGAAGTGGAATTACTGTATCAGAATGGGGTATACCACTATCCGAGGCTTATGTCAACTCCTTCGTCGATGTAAGTGCTGAAATTCGTAATGATGGAGACCAATCGGCTACCAATGTAATTGTCTACCTACTCGAAGAGGGTACGAGAAAATANGAGTTAACAATACCTACAATCGACTCAGGTGATATTGTTGATGTCACTCTCTACTGGAATCCTCTAACTGTTGGTCAACGTGAGATTAGTATCGCCTTAGACCCTGGAGATGCAATACTGGAAATTGATGAGACAAATAATGACCAGAGCCTTGAATTTGATGTTATTCAAAGGCCCGAAGGCGTGGATTTGGCATTTTCAAACGGGGCGATCACCACTACCCCTACAATTCCAAGGCCCGGAGAGCAATTCAAAATTAACGCCCGTGTAAATAACCTAGGTTCATCGGCAGCTGAAGAAGTTGAGGCTCAACTCCACCTTTACACTGAACGAGGATGGGAGTTGACCTCCTCAACTACAATCCCTAGGATAGATGGCGGTTCGGAACAGACTATTTCCTTCGCCCAAACAAATGAAGAAAGTGGCGCATTCAAATTCCGAATTAGCCTTAGTGGCCCTGTTCTGTCCGATATTGATTGGTCAAACAATCAAGCAGAATGGAGTATTCTAATCGAGAAGAGTACTGTCTCTGGAGGGAGAGCATTGAACTTCCAGACAGGAGAAACTCCCGTCGATGTAATCGACTTAGATGGAGAAGGAATTGTTGTAACCTCGAAAGATGGAGGACTAGCACTTTACAGGCTCAACTCCAATAAAGGAATGACTGCCTGCTCAAATTTGCTGGAAGAAAAATGGTCTGGTGATTTTGTCGCTGCACCTACTTCCGATGGTATCGCACACATAGTCTGGACTCGTCGCTTCCTAGATACTAGTGGCTATCTGAAGCAGACGGTTTCATACTCAACAATAGACTCAGCATGTGAGATGCGACCAATTCAAGACTTGATGGATCCAATTCTATTATCCGATGGGAAATATTGGGGTGTTGACATCGATGTCGATGGAACAAAATTATTGGTTGCAGGATATCATCGCGACTTGCTGACAGGGGGAACTTATCAGGATCTAACTAGTATCTTCATCTTGGAAGCAGACGCTCCAACATCTTCTAACGATTGGAGACTAACACCAAATGCAATTTCGGACATTGATGTAGTAGCTGGATACACAGACCCAGTACAAATCGAGTATGGTGACGAAGATGGTCATATCCTATACCAATCAATGCGAAATGATACTACAGGGAATGATCGACTAGGTCTTTGGTATGCGCATGGAGACATAAAGCAATCATCTTGGACATACAAGAAGGCGGTTGGAGACCATGCATCTTTACCCCAGATGAAGGTGAACACAATAGATGACGAAGATAGGTTAGTTGTTGCTTGGAAAGAGGGTTCGGGAGTAACTAGTGAGCTAATTACTCGTATCGTTGACGACACCTTCAGCACCTTAGATAATTCTTCTATTCAAATATCTGCTAGAGGCTTGTCTCAAATCGTCTTCACAGATACCTCTCGGGGAATCCAAGTAATGCACGATATGGTAGGCCCAGGAGGCCCTCAAGTTCACTATGGGATGATTAATTCAGAGAGCCCTTGGATGGCAATATCGAATCGAATTTCTGATGGCTGGCTACATTCAGTAAGTCGTTCACCGGACAGTGGTGAGGCAGTAATAATTCACACCTCAACCCAAGGGTGGGTGATAAGGGCAGTAATCGATGATAGTAAACCAAATTCAGGGACAACAGATATTCTAGAAGATCTAAGATTCCAGCTTGGTTTAGATGAAGGAAGTTTCAACATTTTAGTCGGAGGGGTCGCAATTGCGGTTCTATTATTATGCACCATTGTTTTGGGAGTAATGTCGACTCGTGCAATACGTTGGATGGGGGGTCGAAGACGGAAAACAGCTCAAGGTATCGTCATGCTAGAAGATGATGTAGTAGATGTAATCGATGAGGAGGATATTCCCGTCGAAACAATAGATACTTCTTCGATTGTCGAAGTTGTAGGAGCCGATGTTGACAATACATCTCCAAGGCGAGATAGACGACAACGACGAGCAACACAACAGGAGGGAGTCCCAATACCTCCGGTAGTACCCGATTTAACACAATCTCCAACAAATGACGGAATAGTTGCTGAGCCATTACCACCTATGGGAGACGCGCCACCCTTACCTGGACTGCCACCCATGAACAAGCCAGTGATTTGTCCCGAATGCGGTAGTCGTTTTGATGTCGCATTCGATCTAAAGATGACGCGCTGTCCAATCTGTGCACTGCGAATAGATCTATGAGGTCGAATTATGCGCAGATTGCATTTAGCATCTGCTTCTGAAAGGCGCTTGGCTTGGTTGAAAGAAAGATTCCCAAATATCCCAATAAGTGCAGCGGCATTATTGTTCGAAGAACCAAAACCACGTTGGGGTGCACCGGTAAATGAACAAGTTGAGTTTACTTGTGCCGCCAAGGCAGAAGCAGCCGCTAGAGAAGGTGTTGTAAGCCAAATGGCTGGAAAAGAAGTAGCTGATATTGTAGTTGTTTCAGATACCATTGTTGCCGATCCTGATGACCCATTAATGCCAATGGGAAAACCTGAGGATGAGCAACATGCAATGGCTATGTTGCTGAGGCTTTCTGGAACCCGACATCGAGTATGGTCCTCAACCGCCCTAGTATACCCTCCGAATGGCCAAGGTGAACATTCTCTGCATGGTGGATGGAGTGCAGATATTTGCACAGCATCAGCGGTTGTTGAATTCGATCAATTATCTCAAGAGCGACTCATTGAATTAGTCAGTAGTGAGTCGTGGAAAGGAAAGGCAGGAGCATATGATTTGGCAGGTGCTGCCTCTCAAGATACCAGGCTAGTCGAGGGCGAGGAAGTAACAGTACTCGGCTTCGCACCGTCTGCTATTTCTAAATTAGAATCTATCTAGCGTTCATCGATTTCGAGATTCCCACCAATCGGGGTCTGTCTCCGCCTTTTCGACCAGTTTTCTGAGAGCCTCTAGGGTCTTATCATGAAAATGGTGCTCTATACCCTCTGTGTCAATATGTGCAGTCTCTTCATCTACTCCAAGAACGATTAGAAATCTGACTAGAAGGCTATGTCTTTCTCGCAAATTTGCCGCTGCTTTTCTGCCTTCTTCAGTGAGTAATGCCCCATGATAGCGTTCGTATTCGACCAAGCCTTCTTCGTCTAGTCTTTGCAACATCTTGGTTACGGAGGGTCGAGCGACTGCTAATGATTCTGCAATTCGTGCAGGCTTTGCCCTACCTTCGACCAGTTCTAATTCATGTAGAACCTCTAGATAATCTTCTACTCTAACCGAGTGTCGTTTGGAACGACGCGCTCCATCTGCCTCGTGAGCAGAACGAAGTGCGTCGAGTCTATCAGCGTCCAATTTCACACCTCAACAAATGAAACTCCGCCGTGTTTTAGGACAAACTCTCGCTGTAAATCATCAAACCATTCTAACATCTTAGAAGAAAAACGCACTGCTACCACTTCATCATCCATCAGTAAATCATCCTGGATGCCTTTCAGAGTCCCCGGTGCTGCCCCGCAAGACACACAAGCACCGTCCAAATCGATGACCAAAGATAGAGCATCGGTGCCGGTATGCAATTTCTCAATTTCTGATTTTGCTAAAATTAGCCCCCCACCATGGCCATCGAGTGCCGCCCTCACAGGCCCTAATCTAGACATCAAAGCGGGAATGAGGTCAGTGTGGTCGGATTCTACCAATTCGAGAAGAGAAAGGGAACGGAGTCTGTCCAATTCTGCTGGGTCGTTCGCCTCTAATACCCTCTTTTCCGCCTCCTTTTCCATAATCGCCTCAACTTGAAGGCGATATGCTTCGGCTAGTTCGTCTCCGTCTTCCACATCCCGCGGGGTGTGTCACTCCTACTTCTGATTGACCATATTTTGCTTTGATGCAACGACCGTCTATGACGGTCGCATTCAAAAGGGGCGGTTCATGCCAAATATTGAGGCAACACTATGGCATCCGACAAACCGGTCCTCGAAATCAGTAACTTGCATGCTGGAATCGATGATACACCAATTCTTCGCGGAATAAATCTCGAGATACCCGCTGGTGAAATCCATGCCATAATGGGCCGGAATGGAAGTGGTAAGACAACCACTGCGAACATTATCATGGGCCATCCAGACTTCGATGTCACAGATGGGTCAGTAGAGCTAGATGGCGAGGACCTATTGGAAATGGAGCCATGGGAGAGGGCCAGAGAGGGAGTTTTCCTTTCGTTCCAATATCCACAGGCAGTTCCAGGCTTGCAAGTCGGCAACTTCCTTCGAAAGTCTGTAGCCGCAATCAGAGGTGAGGATGTAGCAAAAGGTGCTGAATTCCGTAAAACCCTGAAGGATGCCATGACTGAACTTGACATTGATCGTTCATTCCTAGGTAGATACGTCAACGATGGATTCAGCGGCGGCGAGAAAAAACGCTTTGAGATCCTACAACTAATGCTACTTCAGCCTAAGCTGGCAATCTTAGATGAGACAGATTCTGGACTGGATATAGATGGAATTAGAACTGTTGCAAAAGGCATTAATGCGGCAGTTCGTGGAACCGACTCTGGCGCTTTAATCATCACACACTATTCTCGTATTCTAGAGCATGTCCAGCCTGACAAGGTGCATGTCTTAATCAAGGGAAGAATCGTCAAGTCGGGTGGCCCTGAACTAGCTCTTGAGTTAGAAGAAAGAGGATATGANTGGTTGGAAACCGAAGCGGAAAATTCCGCCTAATTATGATATGAAGAACGTGAGGGAAAATTATGGCAGCAACAGAAGCACGTGAAGCAGTAGGCGAATACAAAGCCGGCTGGCATGACCCAGAGAATGCTACAATCCGTTTCGATTTCGGACTTTCAGAGCAAGTCGTCCGAGATATTTCTGCTCTCAAAAATGAGCCAGAGTGGATGACAGAATTACGAGTAAAAGCATTCCACCACTTCGATAAAAGACCTATGCCAACTTGGGGAAATATGTCGATGTTGGAAGAGATTGATTTCGATAAAGTATGTTACTATCTTCGTTCGTCCGATGCCACAGAAAAGGATTGGGAAGATGTACCAGAGGACATACGAAATACATTCGACAAATTGGGTATCCCAGAAGCAGAACAAAAGTGGCTATCTGGCGTAACTGCTCAATATGAGTCAGAAGCGGTTTATCACTCAATTCGAGAGGACTTAGAGCAACAAGGAGTGATTTTCCTAGATATGGATTCTGGCCTCAGGGAATATCCTGAACTTGTCAAGAAATGGTTTTGTTCTGTAGTTCCATATCAAGATAACAAATTCAGCGCCCTAAATACAGCAGTATGGTCTGGTGGTTCATTCATCTATGTTCCAAAGGGAGTTCATGTTGAAATGCCAGTACAGGCATACTTCCGAATCAATGCCAAGAACATGGGTCAGTTCGAGAGAACCCTGATTATTGCCGATGAGGGAAGCAGTATCCACTATGTCGAAGGATGCACTGCTCCAACCTATTCCACAGATTCCCTGCATTCAGCAGTGGTCGAATTAATTGCCCTCCCTGGAGCACACATTCGATATAGTACAGTACAGAATTGGAGTACCAATGTCTACAATCTCGTAACAAAGCGTGGAATCGCCCATGAGAATGCCAAGATAGAATGGGTTGATGGAAACATCGGCAGTAAGTTGACCATGAAGTATCCGGCTGTTATCCTCAAAGGAGAAGGAAGTCACGCTGAGGTGATTTCGGTCGCTTATTCCGGAAAAGGACAACATCAAGATGCAGGTGCAAAAATTCACCATCTTGCGAGTAACACAACCTCAAAGATCCTCTCAAAATCGATTTCAAAAGACGGTGGTAGAGGCTCCTACCGAGGTATGGTCTCAGTATCGCCCAAGGCGGAGAATTGCAAGTTGAATGTTGTATGTGATGCCCTAATCCTTGACGATGGATCACGCTCCGACACCTATCCCACGATGGAGGTCGCAAACCCAAGCGCTCGTTGCGAACACGAAGCGAGTGTATCCAAGGTAAGTGATGAACAATTATTCTATCTGATGAGCAGAGGGCATTCGGAGGAAGAAGCATTGGCAATGATTGTCAATGGATTCTTCGAACCCTTTACCCGAGAATTGCCGATGGAGTATGCGGTTGAACTCAACAAATTGATGGCCCTTGAAATGGAAGGAAGCATCGGTTGATCGGGGTGGTAACTTGGACGCTGCAAGCCTGTATAAGTCACTAGACCAGCCGGACAGGGCTGACCATCTTTGGCGTTACACACCTTGGAAAAGAGTCCATCCAAGTGGTGACTTAGGTGAGATTCCAATCGCAGCCTCACCCAAACTTACCTTGACAAATTTGGATGATAGTTCCGCACTTGTAGGAATCTCTGTTGAAGAAGGAGTTGTGGGAGCAGAAGTTTTGCCTGAGTCGGATGAGGTTACCGCCTCTTTCATTCGAGCCGCAGCAAAAGAGTCAGTCTATACCTTGAGGGTTGAGAATAATTTCGTTTCTAATTCACCTATAGTTTTAGACATCGATACAGGAGATTCTAATTGTGCTCTACACTTGACTTTGGATATTGGAAGAAATTGTGAATTCGAATTAATCACACAAATTAGTGGAGCCGCCCCCTGGACAGGATTTCTTCGGACGGGTAGAATCGGCGACGGCAGCATACTCAATGATGTCGTAATTGGTCACACAGATACTGGGATTCTACTCAGAGTGGATAGTATTGCAATCGGGCGCGATGCACAAGTAAAGGCAGGAACTGTTAGTTCTGGTAGTGAGAGAACAAAGGCGGATTTGAGATACAAAATGGGTGAAACCGGTGGACACCTAAACGTGCTAGGTTCAATTCTATCCGCCAAAGAAATGCACCTCGACCATCACATCGAGATACACCACGATGCTCCTGAAACCTTCAGTCGTCTAGACTGGCATGCTGCATGTGGGGGTAATTCTCGCACCGTTGGTACCGGAATGCTTCGAGTCGCAAAGGGTGCGAGAGGAGCGGATGCAGGTCAACTATTCCACAATCTGCTTCTATCCGATAAGGCTCAAGCCGATTCAATTCCTGAACTCGAAGTTAGCGAACACGATGTAGTAGGATGTGGACACGGGACTGCTAATGGCCCGGTAGATGAAGACCAAATGTTCTACCTAGAATCCAGAGGCTTCGATACAGAGCAAGCGAAGGATGCTCTAATCGCTGCTTTCCTAAATTCAACACTTGTTGAAATGGGCAGCGAGGCGCTTCACAATTGGTTAGCAGAGCACCTACAAGATGAATTAGAGGACCTCAAATCTTGAGGAATCAATTTGGACTAAGAATACCTCGCATCTGCATGGACCACGACCATTGCTCGGCAATTATGTGCGAATGTGGCTTTCGTGGCGCAGCAATTCCTATGCGACAACACATGGAATGTCCACGATGTAGGAGAGTTGTCGAAGCCTGTTGTGAAGGAGTTCCTGATTACTCACAATAGTCATCCTGAGCGATCTCTGTAACTGGATAAAAGAGCGGTCAGCAGAATACCTGCAACAACACCGAATGCGAGACCTTGATCTTCCATCGTAGAACCCGCAAGATCTCGAAATGTGAATCCCATAACCGTGCACATTGGAATTACAAAAATTGCGAAACGGCTTGCTCTCTGAGCATTTGTAGGAGGCACTCCCATAGGTCTTAGAGTGATGGAGCCAGCTTTTTCTAATACCTGCCAATCAACCGCTTCTGCTCCAATTCGTAATCTTTGCAATACTGCAGGACGTATGCCAGGGTCNGCAGATTTTTCATGCAGAATTTCTCCTCTGCCAGTTACAATTCTAACCCTCTGTAAACTGTTACGAATCCCAAGTAATTTCTCCGTCGCACCAGCGGCCATCGGTGCATCAAGACCATGCATGTCGAAGGTTAGTACACCTCTCTCACGACGGATTCGTTCTCCTACATCCCATGCACCATCTGTTTCATCAGAGAGATGAGACATCTCGGCTCGTAATGCTGCAACTTCAGCAGCACGAGCTTTTTCTCTGACTTGGCCTTTTTCAGCGTGATTACGTACTCTTGCCAAAGCAAACATTAGGACTACAGCGCCAACACCTAAACCGAGGACGAAACCTGTCCTCAAAGCAGGGATAACCCCGTCTTCAGCCATCCCTGTAGCAAAGAAAGCCATCATTGAACCCATGACTGTAACCATCATTCCAATTACGACGGATATAGCAAAGGCATCGCGCACACGTACCTCCACCATAATGCGGCGGATAGGTTCATGTGGATAGAACCCATCGACGGTATAATGACCATCACCAAGGAAGGTCAATTCAAGAATGGGCGTAAAGATAGGAAGAGAGAATCCAAGGTTGGCCGTAACTTCGCAGCAATCGCAGGAACCTATCTTATTCTGCTATTTTTAATTCCACTTATGTTGCCAACAGATTCAATTCCAGACCTTTCAGGACGCGCTAATCGATTTGACTATGCCACAATTGACGGAACTTGGTCTTGGGGAAATAATGACAATAGCGATTACGAACATGCAGGGCATAACCAATCTGCAAATGGGGGAACTTTTGCATGGACTGACCTAAATCCAATTGCAGCAACTGTTTACGCCATAGGCGACTTAAACTGTCATCAGAAGCATTACCGGTCTTGGGAAATTAATGGTAACCAGTTAGCAGTCTGTGTACGTGATGTTGGAATTTTATTCGGATTCGTTGCTTGTTGTTTACTCTGGCAGCAAAGGGGCTTGAACAGATGGACAGTGCGAGATACCTTCCTGTCAATGTTCTCTGATGAATCATTAGAGAGATTTTACTACGATGATCGTAGAATGATGTTGATGTTTGTAATAATCGGATTAGGGCTCGGTCCTATGGCGATAGATGGGTTCACTCAGTTACTTACATCATATGAGTCGAGTAATACCATGAGGATACTAACAGGAATTCCTGCCGGATTCATTGGAGGTTGGATTTTCTCAGCTATGTTTTCTGCTAGACCTAATGAATTCGAAAGTGCGGAAGAGGTTAGTCTTCCGGCAAATGCTACTCTACGCATGGTTTGAGGGTTAATTTCCTTGCCACCAAGTTACCAAACCACTTGTTCCGGCTGGAAGAGCCGAATCGGATTTCCCGTTGCCTAAAATCGCCAATCTTTCGATTGTATCTCGAACTGCATTTGGGTGCTCGCCAGAACGTACGATTTGTCCCATTGCAAAACGAGGATGAGTATCTGGATTGCTTGCTATCCACTTTGCTAGAGCCTTCCTTAGTGGCCAAAGGACAAGAGCGAGAATCCCAAAAGAATGAGATTCATCTCTCAACTGATTTCGAGCTGCATCTCTACCCAGCAAAGACTTGTGTTGGTTTACCCATTTGCTCCTATCTGCAAAGAATCGCAAAACCTTGTGGCAATGAGAATCAGAAACTGCCCTAACTGGGCCTTGCGATTCGCGTAACTCATTGACGTCTGCGGAAGGAAGTAAAGCCAAAGTTCCACAAATGGAAGATATTGAGTGAGCTAAAACAGACTTTGGGACATCGATCCTCTCATCTTCTGAAATCTCATCAAGTACCATAGAATGTTCATTTTGTGCATCCCTTAGAACACGCCAAGGTGCTTTACCATCTAGCCAATCATCCAGATTCCTAGCTGGTTCGACACCTAAACCATCTAACACCGTTTGACCTTTTGTGGATTTGATTAGGCGTTTGAGCATGAATCGTTCAATGGCTTCAGTAGAGACGTTAATTGGAGTTGGACGAGAGTGGAGGAATTTTCTCACATGTAGTGTCAATTTCCGTCGAAACTCCTTCTCAGTAGATTCATTCGATACCGGCCCGATTATGGCTCCCATATCGAATGGAGTAGGCATCTCAATATCACCGGAAAGTAAGGATGCGTAACCTGCTCGAATGGCTTTTTGTAATTCTGTAGTCTCGAAGTATTCGGCTTTATCTGACATCATTCTTAGCGTTCCAGACTGTATCCTCTTCATTGCCACCTCTGGATCACAATCTACCCATATGCAAAGATCAGGGATTAGTGCTGCAGAATTAATTTGGGCAACTCTCTCAACCCCTAATGAGCCAACAATCCCTTGGTAAACTAGTGAAGAATGGACATTTCTTTCACTTACAACAATCCTACCTTCTTCTAGCCGAGGAAGTATCCAACCGTGAGAATGGTCCACTCTATCTGCTGCAAAGAATCCTGCTTCTTCTTCAGGAGTATGGGTGTTTTGTCTAACAGAATCTATAGCAAGTCTACCCAATGGGTGATCACGACGAGGTTCTCCTGAAATCTCAACCGAAGTGAAACAAAATTCCTTTTCCAGCACCTCGCCGACAACTTTGGTCGCTAGGCCTTTACCGGAGCCATCACCTCCTTCGATGGTGATTAGGTACAAGTTAACCCTCCATTAATCCAAACTGTTTTCGACTCAGATAACTAAGACCCATCCCCATCAAAATGAATAGAGGACCAATGAACATCAGCCCTTGACTCCAAAGGCCAAGATAAGCCAATAATTGGCTGCGAAAGTGACTCTTACCATTGTAGGCTTCAACCCCGCCGAGAATTCCCGCAATTCCTGCAAGAAGAGTTACTGCACCGATTATTGTAGTAATTAGAACTGATTCTTCGAGAAAACTCTGCCCTCGCATATCGGTTTCCTGGACTCCTTCTCCCTCTGAAAGAGTAACAATAATCTGAGTATGATCTCCTGGAACTAATAGAATTCGTTGAGTAATATGATCAGGATGTTCGACAACGATAATTGAGGATTTTCTGGAGACATCGAGAATAGAAAATCGACCCCCTGAATCTGTAATATCTCTGCCGATTTCAAGATTTTCTTCATCGTAGAGAATCACGGTCACATCTTCCATACCGTCTCCTCCGGATGAATTGTTGATGAGTGCCGCAAATACTGCTCCGTTAACATCAGCCTTGAGTCCGGAATCGTCGAGCTGCCCGCTTAGAACCTCTCCGATATCGGCACTAATGTGCAGGCTACCTGTCATAACTCCAAGTAAGCTTCCAAAGATAATCAATACAGCACCTGCGACTCTTGTGGCTGGATCTGTAGAAAGATCTTCCAGCCACCATTCAAAGCGAGTTCTCTTTGATTCAGACTCATCAGACATGCTCGCCGCCCTCCCGCTCATCCTTCCTGACAACCGGCGGCTTCTCAGTTTGCCGCTTTGAGATTGACGTGTAAATGAGCCATAACAGAGGTACTGAAATCAGTACTAAAGATCGATTTAATGCTACAAATTGCTCACCTTCCTGACAATCTATACAATCATCTGAAGGGCTAATTGTGGAGTTATTTTGACAATTTACTGAGAGGTTTGAAAATTCAATCTTGACCTCATAATAATTTGACCAATTTTTGCCAGTAACCCAATAATTGCCGGTTTCAGGATCTTTGGCGATTCCGTTCAACACCCCAGAAGATTCTGGTTCAAATTGTTCTCGAATCGAGCTAAAGTCTACCTTTTGACAGACGTAACCATTTGAGGTTTGAATCAAATAAATCGAGTCATCGAACCACTTGTTTGCTAGTATGTATTCGTTATTGTCGATACACTCCAATTCATTCCAGCGCTCACTCGGCCCACCGCCTAACAATACTTCCAATGAATTGTTGAATGATATTGTTGAATTATTGGAATTTCTTAAATGGCCTGAGCCATCCGAAAGCCACAGCCCATTTTCATCATAATTACAGATTCCCCAGCCCTCTCCTTGGTAAGAAATACTACCAATTTGCTGCAATGAATCGAGGTCGTAAATAAATGCAATATTTTCTTTCCAGGTTAGTTGGATAATCGAATTATTCCAAATGGTTAAACCCTCAGCAAAATAATCATCAGAAAGGTTGTACTGAGTCTCAATTTGGCCTGTACTCATGTTTACAATTCTGATGCTAGATTCACCGTATAGGCCTGTGCTTTCATAGAACTTTCCATCGTGAATCTCTAGGCCTTGAGTAAAGGCTGAATCATCATGAGGAACCTGGCTGATTAGTTCTGGTTCAATGACAACCACCTGCCACACCTCGGGGGTCTCAGAAATTACACTCGAAAGGGGAATAAATATTGATGAAACAACACACAATAATGCAAGAATTGAGGTTCGAATTTCATATTTCTCCCTGAGGTAGAAAATCCGGCCCTTCGGGCCGCGGGCGTCCGAACGATGCTCCATCGATGTTATAGCGGGTTGAAGAGGGGCTTGAACCTGTCTTATTGCTGAGGTGTGTGTAAGTGAGCACTTTGAATAGTACTAGTAAGTCAACAACTACGTTGTTGTTGGTTTGGCTTATGCTAGTTTCTGTAATGCTCCCAATGGTGAGTGCAAGTGAAGACTCAACGGATGATGAAAACCAGATTATAGCAGGGGATTTGAGTGATTTCGACCCTGCCATTGACGGTCATGCCTACATTTACAACGATCCAGACAACCCTGTTTTCTCCGCATTTGGCTATCTAAAGAAACAATGGATTGAGAACGATTACCCTAACTTAATTGAACCGTTTTCTCCGGCTTATCAGAACACTAGATCGAGTGCTAGGTCTTGTGAGAATGCTTGGGCTGTGGATGACACAGACACATTCTCAACCTCTAGTGGAACTGTTACTGCAACTGTGGAGAAAATTTCAACGAATTCCGCTATTTTTGTTGAAGATGGTGTAGTGATTTCTTCAACCACACTAAACGACATCACTTCAACCTGGGAGTCGACTATCTACCCGACAGACACGACATACTTTGGGAATCCTCCCGATGTTGACAATAATTGCCAGATTGAGATCTTAATTTTCCAAATCGATGGCGGAGGAGGTATTGGGGGTTATTTCGACCCTAACGTTGCTAGTCAACGAGAAATTATGTTTGTTGATTCAGGTGATTTAAGTTGGAGAAACACGATTATTGCTCATGAGTTTCAACATCTTCTTCACAATGCGAGAGACCCATACGAGTACATTTGGCTAGATGAAGGGGCTGCTGATATGGCAGCCTACCTGTGCTTTGGNGTCACCAACACTATCTCAGGACACGCAAATGAATGGTCGCAAAATGCCAATATGAGTGTTCGTTGGTGGAATCAAAGAATAGCAGATTATGGTGGAAGTTTCATGTTTGTGATGTATTTAGCCGACAAACTTGGAGGAGGAACAGCAATTTCTAGACTCGTTGCTGACACCGCTACAGGNGGAGCTGGAGTTGAGAATTTAGCAAGAAATCCTGAACCTGGTTCAACTGCAATTGGAACTACCATGTCGGATATTTTCGCTAATTTTACTGCCGCTGTCAGCCTCGATAGTGCCCAAGGTGCATTTGGATTTTCCAATATTGCAATGACTGCAGGATGTGTCACAGGATACATTTGCAAAGTTCAGATGAGTGGTTATCGCGATGAGTGGCAATCGACTTGGGTAAGTCCCACGCAAGAGCTTGAAGGCTGGGGAATGAGGGCTTACAAATTCTCGGGAGGCACCGGAGCACCGCTTAACCTGATGGTTCAACCAACTCAGTTCGGTGTAGCTGGAACCGTTATGGCAAAAGATTCCGCTACTGGCACTTGGACGATGAATAGATTGAGAATTGACTCGGCCACTGGTGCAGGAACTGGTCTCGTACATGGNTTTGGCAATACTACTGACGAAGTTTGGGTAATTGTTTGGTATGAATCCCAAGTCACTGATTGTGATTACAATTTTGCTAGTTGTGGAATAACAACCGGCTCCTACCCTACTACTGATATCGTCGTTCAAGCTGGTATCATTACCGATCCTGCTGAAGTAGACATAATTTCAGTCACAACCTTCGATCGTGATGAAGACAATGTAGACGATAGTGTGGAAATTGAGTTACAAGTTACATCGAATGCTTTCTTTGAAATTATCGAAGTCACCTTTGAAGCATTCGTAAACAACACCCTAACAGATTCGATTACTTTCTCAATGACCGCAGGAAACAATATTCCTACAGAGGAAAGCATTTGGTTTACCCCACCATATACTGGCGATTGGACATTTGGAGTTGACATCCGAGATATTAGTGGGGAAGTTACGGATACTGCATTTACTCTACCAATACCACTAGCAAATATGAAACCGGTTGCAAGTGGATCGACTTCGACCTCCATTACTCAAACCTGGTTACCTGTCAGCCTATTTGGTGGGGGATATGATGTATGGGGGTTCGGACTGCTGAATGGTTCATACAGTTACAACGAAACACCTGTTGCTTACAATTGGAACTTAGGCGATAATGCCACATCGGGGCTAAAGAACCCGGTCCACATCTATGAGGAGCCTGGAAACTATACTGTAGCGCTAACCGTTGAAGACGTNGGTGGCTTCTACTCTGAAACCCAATATTGGACGGTAAGTGTTACAGACACTACTGAGCCTATTCCAGAAATTAGAGTGGATGGAGTCACCATAACGGATGAAATTGTCTTATTAACAAACCAAAGGGTAATGTTCTCTGCAAGAAGTACCGTAGACAATGTACCCCACGAAGAAATAGAATTCACTTGGAATTGGGGTGATGGAAGTGACGAAGGCGGACTAGGTCTTGTAGAAGCTAGCCATGCATATGTGGATGGTAGCGCTGATGGTACCGTTTACACTTTGACGCTTGCAATAAACGATGGAACTTTCGTTGTAGAACATCAAGTATACGTTAGAGTACTCAACAGGGTGCCGAGGCAAGTTTTCGACCAGGAACTACAAACATACACACTAACTCCTTTGACACTACCCGATTTATTCATCGATGACGATGGGCTAATTGTAGAATATCGATGGGAATTCGAATCCGGTGTAAATTTCTCTAGTCAAGGCATAACCCAAACATCGGACTTCTCGGGAACGACTTCAGTAAATCAAAATCCAACAGTTGGTTGGAATACACCCGGGATGAAAACCGTCACTTTAGAGGTCACAGATGATGACGGCAACGTGTCTTCTACGACACTAATGGTTAGGGTGTTAAATCAAAGNCCTGTNGCTGTNTTTGANCGTCCTNCNGATGGNACGGTTGAAACCGAGTATTTCTTTGAGAGTTTATCTTTTGACCCAGACGGAGATACATCATTATTGCAGACACGATGGAATATTACTGGAATGGATGTAGAAATAGAAAACTCATCCGCTGTATACCACACNTTCACAGAGCCAGGTTTGTACACAATTTCATTGACTGTTATTGATGACAGAGGTGCTGAATCTGCAACCAAATCATATCAAGTCAGAATTGCCAATCCTCTTCCCGTACCAATGGTGGAATTTTTACAACCTAGCATAAATGGTAGCGCTCTTCAGTCAATCCCTAGCTCAGAACAAGAAGTTACTTGGTGGGTTCCATTTGTCGTTGACGGGGGGGCATTCATCGCTCCAGATTGTCCACTGAGATTTGATGGTTCAGAAAGTTATGATTCCGACCCCAAATTTGTTGGAAGACATTCTACAGACCCTGAAAACGCCGAATGGAACGGCATAACAAGATGGATTTGGGACTTCGGCGATGCTAGTCCACAAGCTGAAGGAGCTGTTGTTTGGCATTCTTGGGAGCGACCTGGAACTTACGTCGTTAGTCTAACCGTTGTCGATGGATTTGAAGGTGGAGACACCAATACGACCTCGATTACCGTACATGTCTCAAGAGCGCCTGAAATCAATCTTATCGACCCCATTGATTCAGACTATGTTAACCAAGGCGACCTAGTTCTCTTGAATCATAGCGCCTTTGATGCAGATCTAGTTGAAGGATTGGAAGCCTGGTTAGATGTAAATGCCGATGAGGACAGCGATGGAGATGGAGTTTCCACCAATGACAAAGACACAAGTCTGACCAGTGAACTCAGTGTCAATTGGGACCTAAATGCATTGGTCGACACAGACCAAGATGGAGACCCAAGGAACGATTTCCTTTGGGGTAACATGACTTGGGGTGAGACAGGTGAAATACGTCTAGTCTTACAGGTNTGTGATGGAGTTGGAGTATGTACTTCAGAGGACTATGTGATAAGTGTGCTTTCTGCAGAAGAAGAAAACCGACAGAAGTCTTGGGATGAGTTGACTTGGAAGGACTTTGTTCCAAACAAAGAGAGCGGTGGCCTTCTAGCACTGGTCGCGATGGTACTACTTCTCGGCTGGTTAGTCATGAGGCAGAAAGACGAAGAGGAGATGGATGCCGAGGAAATGCTTGAGACCTACGATGTACAGGAAGTAGAAGCGGAAGGCGGGCTACCTGGCATGGATCAACACAATCCACCCCCACAACCGAAGTATCTGACGGTTGACGAGCGAAGGAACAAGGAGTCCGGATACGTCCGCCCAATTAGAACTCGGAGGCGCTGAAGTGCATCAAATTGTGAAAAAATTCTTTGCAACCGGGTTTAGTTTCGGCTTAATCGCACCTATTTTTGCGATATTAATTGTGTCAGCAGGTACTGTTTCCGCCTCAGGGAGTGATTGTTCTGTACCCCTTGATGCAGGATTTGACAGCGATTTCGCAGAAGTTGTCGAGGTTGAAGATAATTCTCGGGGTTGGTGGGGTGGATCCAGCGTAAATACTGATTTAAGTCCACTTAGGGATGATTTGTATGTTGAAATTGACCTTGCTAGAAACTATGCACAAGCACTGCGTTTGGAATTGGTTACTGGATATTCGTATACATTCTGTGTTGAATTTAATTCCGACCCAGATAATCCCCCCACCGATGATCCGAAAGGTGACGTATATTTGTTTGATTCCGCGAATTGGGGGAGATACCAAGATGAATTTGTAATGGCATCCGAAGGTTGGGAAACTCCGGAGGAGGTAATGGATATGATTCCTGTTGAATGGCGAGACATGGTTGTGTTTCTTCCATTCAGAGACACTCATGCATATGAGGATAAACGTAGCACCAGTTTTTCCACAGCTCTAGATAACGACAACAAAGCCTTCATTTCNTGGTTTGGAGATAATAGTGATGCAGAATATTTCATCGCTCTTGATAACTGGAACAATAGCAGACCAAACGATGCATCGGCTGTTGACGGAGATATGATTGTTCAAGTTTGGATTGAAGTAGAGGATAGGATAACTCTACCAAAATTTACAGCTTACATTATTGTAGGATTATTGCCATTAAGTTGTGTAATTGTCCCTATACTAATTCATTCAAGATACCATTCTAATGGCACTGGAGAAAGTCAAGAGAAGCAAGAATTGGTTCCACTGCTGGAACAATGAATCACTCGTAATTTAGCATCTCCCAAGCAATTAGTAAGTCTGATGCGTTTATTCTGCCCTGAGAAGAAAGGTGTGAGCCGCTTTCCATAGTAGAATATACTAGATCTTGATTTAGTAATGGGGCATGAATTCTTGTCCAATCGCCACCAACGCCTATGCCCATGATTGAAGTCTTCTGTTCAGACTCTTTTAGCATCCAAGCCGCCTCAAATAATTTCAATCCTGAATTCCTTCCACTGGTATTGTAACAGACTTTGATGATATCTCCAGATTCTACCATGTCTTCGATTTCATTGACGATTTCTGATGCACTGCCCGGCTCCTCTGAAAAATGGTTGGAAGAAATGACCTTGGTCTTGCCTTTAGCAATCTGCATCAGTTCTAAACGAGTTTTGGAATCGATATCTGCCTCGAGGTCTACCCAACTTACTCCACTGTCGATAGCCGCTCTAAGGACTGAAATCCTCTCTTCTTCGGTTCCAGGGAAATGACCTCCCTGTCTCTCTGGACGACAGGTNAGTACTACTGGTAAATCGATTCCTCCTTTGAATGCGTCTAGAGCGCTTGATATATTGATTGAATCGAATTCTTGTGGGATGTACTCCGGTGGAACATATACCGGCCTCTTGCGCCCTTGTCTTTCATTGGAATCGGTAACCTCTTCAGGTTCGGGAAGTTTCTCCACCACCCAAAGCTTGTCAAGACGAACCTCACAAAGGTCAGCNCCTACAGCAGTAGCGCGGGCNGCATCTGCGAGTATCTCATCAACCGAGCAACCAGATAGAGTCACACAGATTGTGGGTCTTCGCATCGGCTCGGCCACCGGAGGAGTCTGTTTAACCATATTTGTGAGCCAATACCCCTCCTAAGGAGGGGTGAAAGAGTAAATTCACTTCCACTTTCNATGTTTTCCGGACACTCTCTAGGNAGGGTTGATTAACCCCCCGTGTGACCACGTTTATTGGAATTCCTGAGGGTTCCCCTACGGGAACCCTCAGACGATTGGAGTTGAAAAAATGGCTGATGATTACGGAGCAGATAGTATTCAGGTCCTTGAAGGGCTAGAAGCGGTACGAAAAAGGCCTGGGATGTACCTAGGTGACCCTCATGATGGGTCTGCTTTACACCACTGTATTTGGGAAGTAGTCGACAATGCGGTAGACGAACATCTAGCCGGCCATAACCCCACCATAGAAGTCGACCTCAACCCTGATGGTTCAATCAGCGTCACAGATCATGGCCGAGGAATACCGGTGGATATGCACCAAGAGGAAGGAGTTAGTGCGGCTGAGGTGATTATGACTAAACTTCACGCAGGAGGTAAGTTCGATAATGAGGCCTACAAAGTCGCAGGAGGGCTTCACGGTGTAGGAGTAAGCGCTGTTAANGCTGTATCTGAGTGGTTACATCTAGAAATACACAGAGAAGGAAAGGTTTGGGAGCAGCGATATAACCAAGGAGTTCCGAAATCCAAACTAGAGTCAACTGGAAAAACCGACGTTACTGGAACCAAGGTTTCTTTCAAACCTGATTTGACTATTTTTAGCGATATTGTCGAATTTGATTTTGAACAAATAAATACAAGATTACAGAGGACCGCTTTTCTAAATGGCGGTTTGCAGATTATTTTCAGAGATCTTCGCGGAGAAGATCCGGTAGAAATCGACCACACCTACGATGGAGGGCTCAGAGAATATGTCGCTCAAATGAATTCAAAGAAGAATACAATTCACGATGAAGTGATTCACATCTTTGGAGAAAAAGACGGAGATAAAGGAGAAGTTCATGTCGAAATAGCCTTGCAGTGGACCGATTCCTACTCAGAAAGTATCGACTGCTTCACCAATATCATTCACAATGCAGATGGGGGCACTCACATGTCTGGTCTTCGCAGTTCTTTGACTAGAACAGTAAACTCCTACGCTCAGTCTAGAAATTTGCTCAAAAATCTAANNANNNNTTCCGGCGATGATGTTCGTGAAGGCCTTGGGGCTGTTGTCTCGATTAAGCACCCCGACCCGTCATTCAATGCTCAAACCAAGGCTAAGTTGGTGACTAGTGAAGTCGCTGGAATTGTTGAGCAGATAGTAAACGACAAATTAGGTGAGCACTTTGAGGAGAACCCCTCGATTGCTCGAGCCATTGTGGACAAAGCAGTATTGGCCAGCAAGGCGAGAGAGGCTGCTCGCAAGGCGAGGGATTTAACCCGCAGAAAAGGAGTGTTGGAAGGCGGCGGCCTTCCAGGTCAATTAGCTGATTGTCAATCACGCGACCCAAATGAATGCGAGATATATATCGTCGAGGGAGAATCTGCAGGCGGATCTGCAAAGACCGCTAGAGATAGGCGCACTCAAGCGGTATTGCCCCTTAGAGGAAAGATTCTGAATGTCGAAAGACAACGTGGTAATGATGCCAAGGTTTTCACCAATGAGCAAATTCAGCGAATGATTAGAGCTTTTGGCGCTGGAGTAGGAAATGATGAAGGCGATGAAGGTGCTTTCGACCCTGAGAAACTAAGGTATGGTAAAATCATCATCATGTGTGACGCAGATATCGACGGCGCACACATTCGAACATTGATTATGACTTTTCTTTGGAGATATATGCGGCGAGCCATTACCAATGGTAATGTCTACATCGCTATGCCCCCCTTATTCTCAGTAGGAAGAGGAAACAATGTCGAATGGGTACATAGCGAAGAAGAGTTGGATGCTACGGTAAAGCGTTTCAAGAAAGAAGCGCCCTCGGCTAAAATTTCAGTTCAAAGATACAAGGGTCTGGGTGAAATGAACCCTGAGCAATTGTGGGAGACCACAATGGACCCAGAAGTTCGACGTATGATGCGAGTAACTATCAAAGAAAAGAATGGGCAGCCAGACATAGAAAGCGGCGACGAATTATTCACTATTCTGATGGGAGAAGATGTCCCCGATCGTCGTGCATTCATTGAACAAAATGCATCGGAGGTAACGTCATTAGACGTTTGAGGTGATAAAATGAGTGAAGAATTAGACCGAAGATTTGTCTCCGATGAGATGAAAGAGAGTTACATAAATTATGCAATGAGTGTAATTATTGGCAGAGCGCTTCCAGACGTTAGGGACGGCTTGAAGCCTGTTCACAGACGTATTCTGTGGGGTATGCACCAAGCAGGCCACACTCACGACAAGAGTTACAGCAAGTCTGCAAGGTCTGTTGGAGAAGTGATGGGTAAGTATCACCCACATGGAGACCAGGCCCTATACGATACCATGGTCAGAATGGCGCAAGACTTCTCCTTGAGATACCCACTAGTCGATGGCCAAGGTAATTTCGGCTCGATAGATGGCGATCCACCTGCAGCTATGAGATACACCGAAAGTAGGCTAGATCGACTTTCTTCACACATGCTAGACGACATCAATAAGGACACTATTGACATGGTTGCAAACTTCGATGATAGTGAAAGTGAACCAACTGTATTGCCTTCAAGACTTCCTAATCTTCTGCTAAACGGAAGCGATGGTATCGCGGTTGGAATGGCAACAAAAATACCACCTCATAACCTAAACGAAGTAGCCGCAGCAGTACGATTCCATACCGAGAAGGTGATTGAAGAGGACCGAAAACGATCTTTGGACAAACCACCAAAGATTGACGCAATGGAATACATGGAATATCTCAAAGGACCCGACTTCCCAACAGGGGCGACAATTCATGGGATAGATGGTATTCTAGATATGTATAGAACTGGGCAAGGGAGATTCCACATACGATCAGAAGCAGAGGTAAGAGATGATTCCTCAGGTAAGAAAATAGTCATCACTTCTATTCCATATCAAGTTAGAAAAGCAAGCATGTTGAAGGGTATTGCTGAGTTAGTTACGAAAGAGACAATCAAAGGTATTCGTGACATTCGTGATGAGTCCAGCAAAGAAGGAATCCGAGTAGTAATTGAAGTCAAGAATAATGCAGACCCGCACGCAATCCTCAACCAATTATACAAATCGAGTAGATTACAAGAATCGTATTCCGCTAACATGATGGGGATTCTGAATGGAGCGCCTGTGCAACTAGATTTGTCCACAATTCTGCACACCTATGTTCGCCATAGGGAGACTGTTATTGAGAGGCGGACTCAATTTGAATTGAACAAAGCAGAGGCAAGAGCGCACATTCTTGAAGGTCTCATGGCGGCTCAAAAGAGAATGACTGAAATTATCGAAGTCGGAAGAAATTCAGACTCTAGAGATCAATTCGAATCGTACCTTAGAGGAGAAGAAAAATATCCAAAGATAAAGCGTTTCGACTTCTCTGAAAAGCAAGCGAAAGCGATAGCTGAACGGCGACTTTACCAACTTACCAAACTAAATGTAAAAGAGGTCGAAGATGAGCTTGCAAAACTGCAAGAGGCGATCAAAGAATACCAATCAATTCTCGATAGTCGCAAGCGAAGATTGGAAATTCTAATTTCTGAACTCGAGGAAGTAGTGGAAAAGCACGGAGATGAAAGGCGTAGCCACATTGACCCGAGTCCACTTTCAATGGACAGAGAGGACCTAGTAGCAGAACGCGCTTTAGTCATCTCTCTAACTCAAGACAATTACATTCGCCACCTACCGGTAGAGGCCTTCCGTCTACAAAACCGAGGTGGAAAAGGCCTCAAAGGAGTTGCAACTAAGGACGAAGATGCGCCTGCGGCTATTGTTACCTGCTTCTCCAAAGACAGGTTACTGATTTTCACCGACCAAGGGCGGGTTTACGGCTTACGAGCTTGGGAAACTCCTCTCGCTAGTAGGTATGGAAGAGGAACTCATATTCGCAATTTATTGCAAGGAATTAGAGATGATGAAAAGGTCATCTCGATACTTCCAATGGATAGAGAGTTGATTGAAAATCCTGAAGGCCACTACCTAATTTTCGCGACAAGCCAAGGCCGAATTAAGAGAAGTAGGCTTTCTGATTATGTTAGAATAAATCGAAATGGAAAATATGCTTTGAAGTTTGCAAGCGAAGCCGATTCGTTGGTACAGGTAAGACCTGCAACTGATGCAGACCATGTTGTTTTGGTATCTTCAGGAGGCTATGCTTGCCGGTTCCTTCCTGCGGAAGTCAAAACTAGGACCGACCCTTCAAGTGGAGAGGTTCAGACAACTCATACAGTTAGAGTTCAAGGTAGAGTTAGCCAGGGTGTAAGTGGAATGAAATTACAATCCGGAGATAGTGTAATCGGAATGATTGTCACTGATGATTTCGACACGAGTGTACTTACAATTTCCAAATATGGTATGGCCAAGCGAAGCCGCTTAGGTTCAGGAAGTATGATTCAAGTCACTGGTGAAGATGGAACACAACTTGTCGATGATGAAGGTGAGCCTGTGATGGAAAGGGATGGCTACAGAAAGACCAATCGTGGTACTAAAGGTGTTCGAACAATGGCACTATCTGATGAAGATGCGATTGTTGGTCTGAGACAAATCCCTGATTTATCTGATCAATTATTCATGTTGACTGGAAGTGGAATGATGATTCGCATGCCTGCGACGCAAACCAAAGAAACATTGGGTAAGATGACAAAAGGTACGAGAATAATGGAATTGAGAGGTGCTGACAAAAAGTCTCACATCGATGAAATTATCTTCGTAGCGCGTCTTCCTGCTGAACTCATCGAGGGGGATGAAGATGATTCCGACGGTGCGAACGAGGAAGAATGATTCCAACCGCTCGCCTTAAGCCACAATCTTAGGTCGCCGGAGCACTGCGGCAGTCGCATAGCCTGGCCATTGCGCTGGATTGCTAATCCAGTGGTGTTTCA
>FUFK010038951.1_pt1 | contig 50011 bp, 83 predicted proteins | sample 1021851 | NCBI WGS metagenome assembly FUFK01 (sample SAMEA51879418, study PRJEB19060) | metagenome | reverse complement strand
TCTTGATTATAGTCTGTTAAATCATCTTCCCAATACTTTTTAACGTAGTTTTCACCACCTGCTATAACTTCTTCTATAACATTTTCTCTAAAGTAAGGTCTTCTTTTTAATGACCTTAGTTCTGTTCTAGACATTTTATGTCTTTCAATAACATATTGTGCTTGATTTATATTTGTAGCATCAGGGTCAGGATAAAAGTTCCAAACAGAAACATTATTAACTTGAGGTATTGTTTTAAATATAGGATTATATTCACCATCCTCATCCCAATTAGGATACTCTTTATCTATTGCAAAAGGACCTTTCATTACTCCTGTGCCAAATAAAGCCATTTCAAANGCAGTGCTTCTTAAATGTTTNTTAGCATCAGACTCTTGCAGTTGGTCTACTATTTGCTTTTCCATAGATTTAGCTGCTATCATAGCAGGACTAAATGTTACTGACGAAGGAGTTTTACCAGCTTCTTCTTTAAGGTTTTCAATACTGCCCAAATCTTCTGACAAAGGACCAAGCCTGTCTTGTAAACTTTGTACAGTAGCTCCTTTAGGTAAATCTTTGCCATCACCACTGTAACCATAAGGTGATTGTACTTCACTAGGTTCATTACGTAGTTCTTCAGGTTCTTTAGGGTCAAACGATACATCTTTTGCAACTCCTTCAGGTAATACTGTTGGTTCTATACTTATTGGAAATTTATTTCCTGCAAATAAAACATCAACAATTTGTCCATAAGCTGCTAATGTTTTAGTTTTAGTTATCTTTATAAATACTCTAGATTTTTCTGCTTCAGTAAATTGAACATCAGGACCATATAAACCTCTGTAGTTTCTGTAGGCTCTAACCCATCTTAGTTCATCTTCATATCTATAGTCTTCTGATTTTTTAAAACTACTCATTACATGGTCAACTATATTGCTAACTTTGTAATCCGTTTGTTCTGTTTCGTCAGAGTCTTCTAAAGCAATAGCTTCATCTTCAATATTTATTTCTTCTTCTGCCATATTAATATCCAAAGGTTGAGTCTGCTACAGGCATATTACTTTTTGGTCTGCCCATAGGTTCATAGTCAAATATACTAAATCTTGGTCTTGACATTATACCATATCTTAATGCATCATACAAGTGGTCTTCTGCTTTTGTATCCACATCTTCAGGGTTCTTTTTATCTAAAGGTATAGCAGGTAATTGTGAGATTGTTTCTGTGCAAGTGTTAAAAAATACCATTCTTGGTTCTTCAGTAAACTCGTCAANTTGTAATCTTCTNTGTATTTCATTTTTACCTGATACCCTACTTCCTNTACTTCTATCTGATGGTCTAAATCTACATCCNNTTTGTATCATCTGTTCTGCTAAACTAGGNCCTGTATCNCCNCNNNTATGCCANAAAGAACTATCTAANACACCATATTTTATATTACCATCTTCNGNTTCTAANTCTAATATCATATCTGCCAAATCTGTGGCAAGGACTTTGCTAACATACAACTCTCTATATACAACAAGTTGCTCATCTGGAGAAACAGCAAACCACAACACAGCACTATAAGAGCCATAACCATAATCACAAGACCTAAACTTAACCCAATTTCTTGGAATGTCAAAAGGTTCAATAACGTGAATATCCCTATCAAACTCAGTAAAAGCAGCACCTTCTTTAATATCCCAATCACCTTCAAGCAACTGTCTTTGTTGGTGTTCAGGTAAGGAAAGAAGCATTGCTTCGTAGTCTCCCTGATTTGATAAGTATGGATTATCAGATAATCTAGCAGGTATGAATCTTCTTTTAAATAATGCTTGACCTGCTTTACTATGTCCATCAGGATACTTGAGAACTTTTCCTGTTTCAATATTTGTAGCATCAAATGCTCTTCCATAAGGTGCAGGGTCAATAAACATTTTCTTAACCCACTGATGACCCGGACCTCCCGGATTCGTTGTTGCTCTCATATACACAGGTAAATCTGTGGCAGTAGAACGTAATCTTGACCTCATGTAGTTCCAAGCAAATGGTGTTGCCCATTGTGTTAATTCGTCAAAGCCTATCCAACTAAAAGCTAAACCTTGATATCTTAATACATCATCATCTCGGTCTAGGTATGACATCCACAGTCTTGCACCTGATGGAGCTACCCATTGCATCTTTCTTTCNGACCACTTTATTCCTTTGTATATTAAAGGATATAATTCTCTTGACTTCCAAACAAGTTCTCTTAACTCTTCTGTTGTATGTCTAAGTAGTAATCCACTAAACTGTGGATGGTTCATATAACGTAGTGGGTCTGCTAACATTGCATATGACTTACCACCACCTGCACTACCACCATACANNACTTCTCTTTCAGGAGAAGCAAGAAACTCTGTTTGAGGTCCTTCGTTTGGTTTAAATACTACATTCTGTTCTTCAACAGGTATAGACTCTATATCATCTACTACTTTAGGCTTTTGCTCCGACTCTACTTTCTTCNATGGCTTTCGCTTTNTNNATTGCCTTTTNGGCATATTCAGACCATCGTTTAAGAGTTCTAGCCTTGTTCTTACGTTGTCGTTCATGTAGTAATCTTTTCCTTAATCCTATGTGTGANATNTCTCTACCTGTTTTGGTAGTNAACCAATTAGCAACTTGTCTCAAAGAATATTGTTTTATATACTTTCTTGCTAGTTCTAATGCTTCCAACTCATAGGGTATAGGGTCAAGTAATTCTTTATCTGTTTCGTTTACCTTNTATCCNAAAGGTNTTATTCTTGCTATACGTGGTATCTGTATCCACTCTTTTTGTTCTTCATCTTTTAAATCTGTTGGTTGTGGTAACTTCCACTTACCTAAACTTCTATCCATCACTTCTTCTTTGGTGGTAATAACATTACACCACCTGATGCTTCTACTTGTACTTTCTCAGTTTTAATTAAACCTACTCTGTCAAGTAACTCTTTTGCTGCACCAAGTCTATCTCTAATACCTAACTGTGTTGGGTCATCAATACCACTTACCATAGCGACTGCTGCTTTAGGTGCATTACGACTCATATACAGTTGTGTCTCTTCCATTATTTCATCTTTCATAGATGCAACAATAGCAGAAGTAGCAGAATGTTCTGAGTATCCTGCAAGTAGTTTTGCTTGTACAGGGTCTCCATTAGCTTTGTCAAACAAAACTTCTAGAAACTTTTTCTGTCTTTCTGATAGTTCTCTTTTCTTTGTACTCATATAGGTACACCTTGTCGCACAACTCTATCAATCAAACGTTGTGCTCTGTTTTGAGTTTGCTTAAACCATCTACTGTCTTCCATCTGCAAAGCCATTTCACGATAATCTTCCATTTCTACTGCAGCAATCATCAGTCTAAATTTAGATAAACGAGGCTTTCCTAATTGAAAAGCCATATTAATTAATACGTGTTGTATATCTTCAGGTAACTTTTCAAAACTATTAAATATATCATTACAATCATTAATCGCAGTTTGAACATCATTTACAAACCATTCTTGAACTTTTTCTTCAGGAACAGGTGTTCCAATAGGCTTATCATAATACTCTTCATCCCACTCGGTCAGTAAATGTCCTATACCTGCAGTAGGATAACCTTCACTGCAACGATATATTTTATAGACACATCCCTCGTCAGCTTCTATTTCTTCTCTTAATGTATTAATGTTCATCTTCTAAGTCCTTGTCTACGTTGTTCTGCGTGTAGAGACTCAACGTGTTTACGATAAAAGTAATTTCCTATGCTATTAATTATAGCAGATATTTGCAAAAATGTCAAGGTTTTTATACTCACTTGCGTTTCAACATCTTTGCTGCTTGACCTACACCCTTGATACCAAATGATGCAGATATAGCAATATATAATAAGTATTGATACCAATCAGGTAATGTTGCTAACACTTCAAACCCACTTTGTACATACTCTCTCATTCCCGGAATGAAGACTAAAATTGCAGGAGCTAATAATACTACTAAAGCAAACTCGTCTTTCCAGCTATCATTTGTAGCATCTGCCATCTTGCCTTCCCACTCTATTTGTCCTGTAGCTACTTTCTCTGCTACAGTTGCTCTAGCTTTTGCTTCTGCTACTTTTGCTTTACCTTCTGCTTTTGTTTTTTCTAGTTTGTTTTGAAACCATGTTCCTGCGAGATTTGCGATTGGTCCTATTAGTGCTTGTATCATTTTCTATCTTTTCCTTTAATCTTTCTGCTTTTAATTTTTCTATTACCTTACGAGAATTTACGAAATCTTGATGTTTTCTTTGCAACCTTTTTGGGTTGTTTAGAAAATTGTTTACCTGCTCGTTTCGCTTTTCGTTTAGCAGCCGAAGAACGGGCATATTCACTGGCAGAAAGAGCCTTAATTGCTTTCTCAGGTAAATAACGTTCACCAGTAGCCTTTGACCCTTGTGTACTAGGTTTACCTGACTTGGTTCTCCATTTTTGTTTTGTCCACGCAACTAAAGACCTCTGTGATTTTTTAAGTGCCATTATAATTTACCTGTCCATTTACCTACAAAGTATAACACCATTCCTCCAAATGCTAGTAAGGCTATAAAAGCTATACTGTAACCCATCATTTCAAGAAGTTCTTCTTTTCTTTTCTGAGCCATCTTCTCTGCATATCGTCTTGACTTTCTAGCTTCTGCTTGAAACCTCTGCCAATCTTGCCACAATCCCGGTCTACCTGCATATATCATAATTTGTTTGAGTTCTTCTTCTTGTTGCTTTATCTTTTCTAAAGCCATGAACTCTTCTAAATCATTTGTGCGTACACCTTTGGCTCTTTGTTTTTTAGCTTTCTTTTCTATTTGTTCTTTTGCAAAAACAAAATCAGAAATCTGTTTTCCACAACTTGCTAATTCTTTTCCGTTGCTTATAAAACTTTTTATTACACCGAAGGCAGCATTTGCAGCTGCTAATTCTGCTAACATTCTACTTCCTTACAGGTTTACAATATGCAGTTATACGTTTGCTTCCATCCTCTGTTGGTATTGCTGGTTGGTTATGCAGTCTTTCTGCAAAATATAAGCATCTGTCAATGCTTTTAAATCTTTGAGTCTGATTGACTATCTGTTTGTCTATCATGAATATCAGTAAGAACTCTATCATTATGATGACAATCGCATGAGCATTCTTCGCAGTCGCAGTCGTAACATTCGCAAGTCTTACACCTTTTTCTTTTTTCTGTCATTTGCTCTTTTTAAACTTTCTTTTGCTTTTTTAAATATGCTTACAACTTGGGTCTTACCCATTACTTTTGCTCTTTGCTCACCGACNGTAAGTATNTGTATCTTTCTCGCATANGGNTTATTGANCTTTTTAACTTTTGNAACNGTNNNTCTTGCATCGGNTGGGGTGGCGAACTTGATGCTAACTGTGTCTTTAGGGTTTTCATCCGTGTATAAGCGTCTCCCTGAACCTTTCGGTTTCTTCCCGGTACCCACTTTCGGGTCACGNTTTTTTCTTTTTNACAANTTTNTTNTANCCNTTCTTTTGGTCTTTCATTATTCTTGTTAAAGTTTTAGCTTGTTTTGCATGAGCTTTAGATGCTTTCTTTAACTTACCTATAACTTTCTTTAATGGTCTAGTATAATGTGGCATTAGTTTCTATATCCTCCACCTGCTTTTTTGTAGGCTTTAGCCATCATCTGAGCTTTACGTGCAGACCATTGACCCGGAGCACCACCTTTGCCTCCTGCTTTTATTCTATTGAATATTCTTTTGCGTAGAGCAGGTTTAGTATAGTTACCTGCTTTGTTGACTGTGCTTTTACTTTTTCTTTTTACTGCCACTTCTTTCTCCTAAAGCTACTTTATATTTTTGTACTCTATTTCTAGCTAAACGTTCTTTTGTTTTACTTTTTTCTTTCAAAGCCTGTCCAACGTCACGTCTAGCTTTCATAAGTAATTTAACAAGTCTATCTTTTTTAGGTCCTTCTTTTAGATTAGATTGTTTATATCCTGCAGTAGAAAGTGCTATAGCTATTGCTTGTTTATGAGGTTTACCCTCTTTCTTTAGCTTTCTTATGTTACTACTTACTACCTTTTGACTTTTTCCTTTTTTTAGAGGCACTTGGTAATAATCCTTTGCTTACTGCTCTAGCTCTTTCAGAAAAACCAAGTTTCTTTTTACTTCTTATTTTTTTTCTTATTGTTTCTAACTTGGCTACCATCTGAATATAGATTGTTAAATGTCGTATGGGGGTCTAGATAGGATTCATGTGACTCTGCCGAGTGAGTCCACTGTGAAGGTGTGAAGTCTGGAGCACCCTCTCCTGTTACCCAAAGTGCAGGACTTGTTGCTCTGACTCTATTATTCGGTAATGCAACAATGTTGCCTGTCCATTCTCCTGCATCTAACAAATACATTACGTGTGATTGTTTATGTTGTGCAGGGTCATCTGCTATCTCATGGTCTGTATAATCTACAGTGAACATATATCTAGCAGTGAAAAACTTATTATCTATCTTACATAGCCACGGAGAAGAACTAACTCTATCCATAACTATTACACTATGATTTCTAGATTCACAATCCCAAGGTTGACATAGATGGTCTTCCATTGGTTCTGCCCAATTATCTACAGGTATATCTGCAACGAGTGCTTGTATTGGCATTCTTGCCCACATAGCACCACCATGTACATTGTTTTTTTCTTCACAACCTGTAAAGACTACCTGAAAACTTAATGACCTATCAGGTATGGTATTGACTGCGAAAGCTAACGCATGAAGGAACTCACCATGATACTTTTGATGATTACAAGTGAACTCTCTTCGTACCCAACATTTGAAATGGGGTACGTTACTTATGAGATAAGACATTATCTACGTCTTGCTGCTCCACCTCTAGCGTAGCTCTTGGTTTTTTTCATACCACCTCTAGCCATCATCTTAGACTTTTTCTTCATTCCACCACGTGCCATCATTTTGGATTTCTTCTTCATTCCTCCACGAGCCATCATTTTAGATTTTTTCTTTCCGTGCATTGGCATTATTTTTTTCTCCCTTTTTTATTTTTCTTCATCATATCAACTGCTATGAGAAGTAATCCACCTTTTCGGTAGTCCATATTACCCATCTTGGGTTTCTTAGCCATACCACCACCATACATATAACCCATCTTGTTACGTACTGCAGTTGGTAGTTTCTTTAATCCTACTTGGTCGGCAGTAGGCATTTTTAATCCCATACCACCTTTAGCTTTATTTCTTCTAGGATTTGTAGCCATTATTCTTTGAGCTAATTTTTTCTTTGCTTTAGCTTCATCACTTGGCATTTCTTTTTTCTTCTTTAATATTTGTTTCATTTTAGCAGACCTTATTAATCTATCTTGCTCATTTTTTGTAAGCCTATCAAATGCTGCTCCCATCTCTCCTGTTTTTTCTAACATAGTTTGAGCATCTTTAAAATCGTCAGGCTTTCTTTTTTGTCCTGTTCTAGTCTGTGCAGACTTTCTTACAGAACGAGCAAAATCAGCTTCACCTTTGGCATCCATAGCATCTATCTTAGCTTGTGCTTTATCTTTTTGTGCTTTAGTCGCAGTTTTACTTCTTGTTATTTGATTTAACTTTTCTTTATATTTAGAAGCTCTTAGTCCTGTTTTAGATTGTTGCATCTTTAAAAAGTTGTTAAAACCCACAACATCATCACCTAAATTTATAACTCCTGCTCTAGCACTTTTACCTGTTGCTGCACCTCCTGCTCTTCCTGAGACTTGAGGTGTATCTAAATCTGCATCAAAAGGTGTGTCCTTTGCTGCTACTCTTTTTGGAGCAGGTGCATTACCTCTTTCAAATTTACCTCTACCTGAACCTGTCTGACTTGAGAATAAAGGTTGAGTAGTGGATTTTTTCTTTATGGTTCTTTTAGGTGCTTTCTTTTTAGTTAACTTTTTAAGACCTTTTCTTAATATCTTTGCTACAGGCATTTTACTTTCCCTTCTTTTTTAGTTTATTTAAATAGTCTTTTAAAGACATACCTTTCAACTCAGACTTAGTTACTGTGCTATACTTCTTTCCCTTGTAAGTAAAAGTTTTGCCTGTACCTAATCTTTTTCTAGCATCACGGAATGCTGCACCAAAAGAAGAAAACTTTTCTGTGGTCTTTTTCTTTACAGGTGGTTTTGCACCTAATGCACCTTTGCTTATCTTTCCTACAGGAGCTTTACCCATAGGTCTAGTTTTTGCACCTAGAGAACCTTTTCTAATTGTTCCCACAGGAGCTTTAGGTGTTTTTGAAAAATCTACGGAAGGGTTTAGTCTAGACCTAGACTTTTGAAATCTTTTTCCTACACCACTGATAGGTGTAGCTGCAAGTTTGCTTGTAGCTTTCTTTACAGGTCTTTTTCTAGGAACACTTGCATCTCCTGCACCACCTGTCATTTTACGAGCTTGAAATCTTTTCTTTTGTTCTTTACGTATTCTAGCTCTTTTTTCTCTATATGATTCAGCCATTTAACATCTCCATCTTCTTCTAGCTTGTCTTAATCGGCTATTCGGGTCTTTNGCNGCTTTAGGGAATTTTTTCATCTGACCTGCACTTCTTGCACAAAAGGATTTTCTTCGTGCTGCTCTAGCTTTAGATGGTTTCTTTTCTGTTACTGCAGTTTTTANTTTACTACCCGGATTTTGCCTTCTNTATTTAGCNACACCTTTCTTGGTCATCCCTGCACCACTNTTTGTGGGTCGCATATCTCCACTCTTTTGAGTGAATCCCTTTAGTCCTCCACGCTTTCTTTTCTTTTCTGCCATGTTGTTTTTAACTTTTCACCTTCTAGTGTCATGTCTAAGCATTTATAACTCTTAGGATAGTACATCGGCATATGAATAGGCATTCCTTTTGCTATTTCATATGCTCTTGATAAACACTTATCGTGAGTTGCGTGTGGACTATATAAATCTTTTAGTGTTACACACATATCTGGCTGATGCATCAAACAAGCCAATACGAATAATTCATACATCTTCTAACATTCCTTCATGTTTCATTGCATTCTCTACGTGCTTCAAGGTATATCTTACACCTGTCTTTGCTTCAATCGCTGCACGTACATAGAATACGGAACTATGAGGGATATGTAAGCTATTTAATTTATTATTACGGATAGCATCGTAAAATGCATCGAGCATATTCTCTGGTATATATAGTTTTACAGATTTTTGAGTCATTGTCAAGCACGAATTTGCTTTTTTCTTACGGAGGGGATTCTATTACTGTACATTTAAGTGTTACATATAAGTGTTTTTTTATAGTTATGTATATATACACTTAAAGTGTTTCATATATATGTAGTTATACCCCGGCTCCACATCTTTGTCAAGTGCAAATAATTACACTTATGTACGATTATATCATACTTGTGGTAATTATGCAACACATTTATTAGTTGTATAACTACATAGGTCTCTTTCCATTACGGGAACATTTTTTATACACACATACCCTATACTAGTAACGCTTATTTTTATCAGTTACTGTAGTGGTTAACAGTTGAAAATTCCTATCTGTGTATTTATTCATGCACGTATACCCCATACCCCCACATGACCCATGCCTACCCCCCTGCCTGTGTGTATATCTGCGTGTATATGGGTGCATATGTGCCTGTAAATGCGTAAATGTGTGTNCATCTGCGTTGTTTTCTTTAGAAAACCAAGCAAAATCAATGCTTTAGCATTGCTTGACATCTGATTTACTATCAGTTGCCATGCTTTAGCATGAAAAAGTGTTGCATTTTTGCAACAAACTAAGGTGTTNAAGGGGAGGAGTACAAAACTACTACCCCCCTAGGGTAGTATGGTCAGTCCGATTGTCGGACACTTTAGATACTTACGTATCTATTCTCAGAGGTTGACAAACGAAATCGAAGTCTATATATTTTTTAGTTATGAGTTATTTGCGAATAACTAAAAAATAATATAAAAGGAGCTTTTATGCCAAAACAAACTAAAAACTTTCCATCTCAGAATGAACTTAAAGTTCAAGGTGCTAATCTTGCAAAGCAAGATGCTAATGAGACAAAGTCTCTGAAGGCTAAAACAACTAAGGTTGTTTTTAATACTGATAGTTTAGACTATCAGATTGGTCAGTTAATCGTTAATATTCTCAAACTTGAGAATGTTAAAGTGATTAGCAAGGAACTTGCTAAGAAGTATGGTATAAATACCATAAGCAAACAGAGAAGGTCAGATGCCAAGATTCTCTTTGAGAATCATGAGAAAATTGTAACATGGTTACAATCTACTAAACAAAGATATACATCTTTGTCTGCTCTTCTAAAAGCCTTTTACAAGGCTACTAAGCCAAAGTCAGATAAGCCAAAGGCTTCAGATGAGACAAAGTCTCAGGATGAACCAAAGGTTCAAGAGAGTCCGAAGTCGGACACTACTGAGCCAAAGGCTCAAGAGAAGAAGCAGATGACTGCTTCTGACTTAGCACTTGAAGTGCTAGTTCAGTTAGAGATGCATAACATCTCTATTAAAGACTTTGCTAGAGAGATTAACTCTCAGTACAAGGAACTTAAAACACCTTCAAAGAAGGTTGCTTAACATGAAGCACAAAGTTATAAACTTTGCTAAACGTATCAACCCACACAGAAGACTTCGGTCTTCTTGGGTTGCTCATACTAACGAGCAGAAGCAACATGAACCTATCATATACGACTGTGGTATCTTTGCTATACAAAGATTATCACAGAAGTCTGATGCTCTAAAAGAGCATGAAGAGACTTTACAAGTGTTGCAAGAGTTTGAAGATTTATATAATAATTAATATCCATTTATGGGTAAAATATTAATTATTATTATAACAACAGTCCGACTGTCGGACAGAAAGGATAAAATATGACATAGCGAAAATGTTACCCTAGATGTATGTGATGGACAACGAGATGGCGAGAAGCATACACGATTAGTACAACCCTAGTGGGGGTCAAGGCTATGAGGGACTATAGAAACCACTACCCCCTTCACGTAATCTTTTATCGTTCCCATTATGTGAATGTAGCCTTTAAAAAGGCAGAAGCATAAATCAAGTGTAACTTGATAGTGGTCGTGATTGGGGTTATGTAATTATTAATTAAACAGTCCGATTGTCGGACACTTTAAAACGGAGTTTTATAATGAGTAGAATTACTTGTGAAATATGTGATGACCCACGACCTACAGTATATGAACCCAAGAATGAGGGTCATTATTGCGTGAGTTGTCACGAAAAATATATATCACAAATACTTTGTGATTGTGATGGAACTTGTCCAATGTGTGAAGGAGAATTATGATGAGTAAATTTGATGGAGTATGGATATTCCTATTAGGAATACCAATAGTTTTAATGGCTTGGGATACCATGAGTAACCCTTATGGTTACTACATGAGTGTTGAAGCTAATCAACATTTCCCTTTGGGAATATTAATTGTAGCATCTTTTGGTGCTATGGGATTACTATTACTAGTTACAGGACTAGTAATAATTTACATGAAAAGGAATGACTAATGTGGGATTCATACGTAGAGTTACGAGTAAGCGAACTCATGGAAAAAGAAAACATGACTTATAGCGAAGCTATGGCTTATGTTGAAGAAGAAATAGTACACAAGGAAGCACAAGCAGAAGCATTGCTTCCTGAGTAATATAATTATTTATATATGAATATATATGAATATATAAATAATATATATAACAGTTTCGTTGGAGTGAGATTGTGCCTTGTGGTCGAGGCACTTTCTCAAACAAAATTAAACTAGGAGTTTAAAATGGAAAAAGAAATTACACCATCACAATGGAGTGATAAAACAATGATAATTAATACTAAAGTATTAGAAGACATATTGCACAAGATTGAATCTAAAGAAGATTTAGATTTACTTGCTAATAAAATTAGAATAATTTTACACTAACAGTCCGACTGTCGGACACTTTTAACTAGGAGTTAATTATGCCAAATGGATATGTGATTTATGATGGTGCTTCCCTACTTAATGGGGAACGTATCATTGCCATTGCCTTGACTAGTAAGTCAAGTAATTCAAAAACTGGTGCTATGATGCAGACATACATCATCACACCTCATGACCCTAGAGATGCTTCTAAGCANGGCTTAGACGAAGCTAACTGTGGTCAATGTCCTCATAGAGGTACACCAACTAACGACCCTAATCGTAAACAAGCTATTGGAAGAACTTGCTACGTCAAGTTATTTCAAGGGGTGCTTAATGTTTGGAGGTCATGGGTCAAGGGTGCATATCCTTCCATGCAAGGGCATGATGCATTGGCTTTGCTTGGCAAAGGTAAAGATGTAAGGATTGGAACTTATGGTGATGGTGGTGCAGTACCCAAATATATTTGGGATAGCTTGATACAAGATGCTAGAAAACATACTGCATACTGTCATCAGTATGACAACCCTAACTCTAGTTTCGACCCAACCATGTATATGGTTAGTGCAGATAACTTGGCTACTGCCAAGAAGCATTGGGATTTTGGACACAGAACTTTTCGTGTCATTCAAGATGTCAACGAAGTTGTCAAGGGTCAAGAGATACTTTGTCCTGCGTCAAAAGAAATGGGCAGACGAGTACAATGCTCATCATGTATGCTCTGTGGTGGGTCTGAAGTCAAGGCAAAGAGCATAGCAATAGTTCAACATTAAACGGAGTTTAACATGAGTATAAAAACAGTAAACATTACTGATAAAATCAGTAAAAGAGATGCAGAGTTAGTTAGTGAGATGGTCACAGATGCTCTCATAGATATGGGTATAAGCCTAGGCGAAGACCCATCATTTTCTTGGAATATCGAAGTAGATTATGAGGAGAAAAAGTAATGGAAAAAGTACGTGTATATTGGAACTTACACAAGCACACTTGGAGTATCCAAAGTTGCAAAACAAATAGAGTTATTGACTACAAGCAATATCTCACTCTCAGAGATGGATATTTTGTTGTCCGAGAGAGTGGGCAAAAGAGAGTTAGACAAAGTGTTAAGGCATGGAATGGCATAGATGCCTATGAAAAAGGTAGCAAGAATGTCCATGCCTTCGCAGTAGGCTATATCTACGACAAAGGTGGTGTAAGCATAAAGGCAAAGCCTGATATTGATTGGGATAGGGTTAAATATAACCCTCATACTGACGATTATTTCATGCATCAAGGTATGGGTGCTAATCAATGGAAGCCTAACGAGTGGAATGAAATGCCAAGAGATTGGGTGGGTTGGATTCGTATGGAAACTTTGGACAACAATCATGGTAGATACCCACGAGTATACATTTAATCAACAGAATAAGTTATATAACTACTTGACTTTCAATGAAAGTAGTTATATAACATATATATGGAGTGCGATATGAAAATTTTAACATCAATAACAATCAAGGATTTGTTCCACGAATTTATCTTTACCAAGAAGGTATCCTTCGAGGAGTTACAATGGAAGCTACTTAACATGGGTTACCATGTAGCAGGTATAAAGTTTCCACCTACAGATAATAGAGCAGGTAATACTGTTCTAGTTGTGGAGCATGGACAAACTAACAAGCATTATAAATTGGAGATTTAGAATGAAGATAAAAAAGATTAACCCTATTGCAAAGGCACTCATGTTTATCAAGAAACAAGTTGTGCCTAACAAGAAGGGCAAAGGTTCATACAATAGAAAAAAGGAGAAACGCAATGCGAAAGTATGAGGATAAAATGTTTGAGAAAATTTCTGTAAAGAAAACTGCAAAAAAACAGAAGCGTGACGAGTGGAAGCGTGAACGTAAGTTGCAGAGAAAAGTTAAACACGCAAGGCAAGAGAAGTTTTTTGCCTAGCAAAACAACAGTCCGATTGTCGGACACCTTACTTAACCAACAAACGAAAGGAGTTTATCATGAGTAAGAAAAATATCAATGTTTCATATTGGAAACAATCTACAGGTCGTACAGGTCAATGCTTGACTGAGCGAGGTCAAAAGTTGTACGAGGTTACGTCTAGCCTATATACACAAGTTACAGGTAAGAAACTCTCTAAGGAGAGAGTGTATGACCTAGTGCTTGAGACTGCTAGAGAGTCTAGAAAAGACTCAGGCTTCTACATACAGAATACCTCTTCATCTGCATTCATGATTGCTATGCAAGACTTAGCATCATTGTGTAGAGCAGAGCTAAAGGGTAAGCCTTACAAGGCTATCTCTTTTGGTGTCTTTGAAGCCAAGACTTTACCAAAGTTAGCTACTGCTAAAGTTGGTAGAAAAGGTAAGGTTGCCTAATGTTTAATAAGATTAGCACCTTGCCTAATCGTAGCACATACCCCTCACCCTTTTGGGTGGTGGGGTTGTCTATTGATGGCAACAAAGGTAAAGTGAATGTACACCCACAAGCCTTAGAAAAGAGTGGATACAACTATGCGATTGACCATGCCATAGATATGGCAAGAGCAGTATATCCAAAAGCAAGAATTGAATTTATATTTGTAGAGGAGTATTAATATGAAGATACATAGACTAGTACAGATGTTAGGTCTGATTAATGAATCAGGTAGACTAGCAAGTGATATGTATGACTTGAACAACAAGACATATTATTCAGAAGCAGAGGGTAAAGAGATACCTATCTCACACATGGACTTTCAACACATGGTAAGAGCATTTGTTAAGTTATCTGAGCAAGAGAATATGTTAGACAGGTCTAAGCATATGGGTAGAGTTGTTGATGTTACCAAAGCCAAAGATAGCATTATCAATGGACTACGTAGTCAAGTAGAAACTTTGAAGGGTATCATTGAAGAGAAAGATGAGACCATAGATAAACTTGGCAAAGAAGAACGTAGATGGAGAAAAGCATATGCTAATGATTGCTACACTCAAGGGTGGAGATACGTATTCTCTGAGATACCTAATGATGAGTATGGCAAGAAGTTAACACGAGGTATGAAGATGTATCTCAATGACGAGTCATACACCATGAGAGTGCGAGGGCAACACCTCAAGCCTGAGTTGTATGGCACAGGCAAGGCTTCATATGGACAATCCATTGAAGACTCAACACATTTAAGAGTTTATATTGACAACAAGAAAGGAGAATAATTATGCCATTAGATGTAACACCAAGATTATTTGAGATAGACGAGAGTCTAAACTATGGGATTAGGTACGAGCCTAGTCGATTAAATGGGTACAAGTTTGGTATTAATACCATGACAGACAAGGCTTGTAGTCATGTGAGCAACACATTCAAGTGTGTTGACCACCCTACATACTTCTATGGGTGTGAGGAAGCTATTGTTAGCAATAGAGAACCACATGAGTTAGAAGATGTGAAGGTCAAGTGGAGAATCTGTAGAGATACTGCATGGGCAATGTTAGATATAACATTACCTAATGTGTCATACAAGATAACATCTGACAAGCATCAGACAGAAGTAAATGAGAGAATCATTTTACTTCATGGTATTGATGGCTCATGTTCTAACATAGCATTGTTTGGGGGTATTGATTTCTTTTGTACTAACAAACAAGTTAGAGGTAAGTATGCTCAACTCAAAAAGAAAAACACAAGTGGGTTTAGCATGGAGAACTTTATATCTGACTTGACAACTGCAAGGCAAGACTTTGATGAGCATTGCAGAATGTTACAGGTATGGGCAGAGACACCTATCAAGGCGAATGTAAGATTACTTCTTGATAAGATAGTAAAGTCTGAAAGACTTTCTAAGAAGATGTATTCTCTTGCACAACAAGAGATAAGCAAGAGAGGTAAGAATATGTATGCTTTGTATTCTGCATTTACTAACTACTCATCTTATGCAGATGAGAGAAATGGTTTCTCATTACGTAATACAGGTAATGATACCCAAGCACAGTCTATGTGGAACAGAGAGCAACAGGTTGCTCAATGGGTAGATTCTAAACCTTTCCAAGACTTGTTAGTAGCCTAATGATTTGGGTTCTCTACGTCATGTTCATGACAGAGGATAGAACTCTGAACAGTATATCTGAGCAGAGAACGTTCTCATCTTATAATGAGTGTAATTTATTTTACACTCAGAATAAGAAAAGTCTTGACGAAAGTATANNTGAAATAATTCAACCTAGACTTACAAAATCTGAAATAATTCATGTTGGTTGTATGCCAATTAAAAAGGAGAAAACACAATGAATGTATTAAATACATTAAATTTATTTGGTGGTTTAGAAGCAGGAAGACTTGCTATGGACAGAGCAGAATTACCTGTAGGTAAGTATTTTTCTGCAGAGATTGACCCTTATGCTATTAAAATAGCAAACAAAAATCATCCTGACATAATACAGTTGGGGGATGTAACTAAAATAAATACTGAGGATTTACCTAAGATTGATTTACTTCTCTGTGGCTCACCATGTCAAGGATTTTCTTTTGCAGGAAAACAGTTGGCATTTGATGACCCACGTTCTAAGTTATTCTTTGAGTTCATAAGAATTATGAATGAGTTAAAACCTAAATATGTATTACTTGAGAATGTACGAATGAAGAAACAGTTTGAAGATGTGATTACAGAACACATAGGATTCCCACCACAGTTACGAAACTCAAGTGTAGCATCTGCACAAAACAGATGGAGAAACTATTGGTTTGGTATGCTAGTCAATGGCAAGTATGAACAGATAATCATACCACCTATGGAAGACAAAGGTTTGGTACTTAAAGATATATTACAGACTGACCATGACGAGCCACCTGTTCCTATCAATGAACGTAATGCAAGACATCACAAGAACCCTAATCAAAAGGCATTGTGTGCAACTGCTACTATGTACAAAGGTGCAGGTAACAATGGCATGACTATTGTTGATAGACTTATACCTGTAGGACAAGCAGAAGAGTATGCACATTATAACTACAGAGCAACTAAAGAAGTCTATCACATGGATGGTAAAGCACCTACGTTACTTACCATGCAAGGTGGTAACAGAGAACCAAAGGTTGCAACCTATTCCCCTAAAGGTGGTAGGATTGTTAATCGTAGGCTAGATGCCAATGGTGTACGTAAAGACTATCAAATGGATTTACCTTTAGAATCACAAGTAGAAGTACGTAGCGATGACAAGACTAATTGTTTAACTACTGTACAAAAAGATAATGTTGTGGTAGAAGGTATGACATGGAGAAAGTTAACGCCTNTAGAGTGTGAGAGATTACAAACCTTGCCTGACAACTACACAGAGGGTGTTTCCAAGACTCAAAGATATAAGATGATTGGAAATGGTTGGACAGTAGATGTTATCGCACACATATTGAAAGGAATAAAAAATGTCTAAAAAACAATACCACGATTGGGTAAAAGCGTCTGATGATTCATTCAACAAGACNTTAAAATTAATAATAATAATATTGTATGCATATGCAGTATTTCAAGTAGCAAAGGAGTTATTATCATGAGTGATAAATATATACAAAATGTAATTACATTAAAAAGAATTAAAAATGTAGCTACAGATATTAAAAATGATTTTTACGAGGGTAACGATAGTCACTCTCGTGCAGAATATAAAGGTGCTTGTGAAAGTTTAGATATGCTTATCAGACACTTTGAAGAAGTTATTTATGGAAAGGAGAATATATCATGAGTGTAGAACGAGACCAATTATCAACTGATAAAATACCTAATTCTTTTATAGATAGGCATGGCTCTGTAGGACAACTATCAGTTAATGAAATTTTAAATGCATTCAAAGATGGTGTTACAGATGCTATGATACATGGCACAAGAGATGAGAAAAAATCACACCATTATTATAAACAAGGCTATGACTTTGGTATAGATTTATTTTGTAAACAAGAGGAGTGGACACATGATTAAATTAATACATGATACATGGCAATCTGTCATGAACCATGAACGCAATCCCTTGCGACATATACCTGACCTAAACACTAGGCATATGATTATGCAAGTGTTAGCATGGATGTGGTGCATAGCATTCTCTATGTACTTTGGTAGTATGTGGATGTTTGGGATAACTGCTATTGCTCATGTGTTTATATTAGGTGCTATTGTTTTAACTGTAGCTACGTTTGAGACTGCGAAGCGAAAGCCTAGTTTCTTTCTACAAAGGGGGTATCACACACCTAGTCGTAGTCGTGCTATATATTACAATGGCAAAAGGTTTGAGTTAGATAACAATGATAAAGGGGGAGAACATGAATAACGATGAATTAATATGGTTTATATTAGGTATGTGTTGCATGGCATTCATACTAGGATTTATGGGAGTAGGATTATGAGTAGATATTATGTAGAACTAAAAAGAAACTTAAAACAAAAACGTAGTATTAGTTTTTATATGATGGCATACAATAGAACTCAAGTAATGGATATGTTTGGAGATGAATATTACGTTGTTGCAGTAGACCCAACAGAATAGGAGATATACATATGAATAGATTTATTATAGAAGATACACCAAGCAAGATTGCATCATCTCTGTGTGACCAACACATAGTTAAGATGCCACTAGAAGAAACACAGATGTTGTGTACTGTGCTATGGCATCATGCACCTAGCTTTGCAGAAGAAAATGATTTGTACAAACCTGTACATCAAAAACATCCATGCACATTGTGGGCAATGGAAAACAAAAGTAATTATACTTTTGCATTTTGTTTGTTAGGTTGTATGTTAAAAGAATATACTGCACGATACAATAAGTATCATGGTGCGACTAAACATTTTGCATCCTTGTGGGATGGTAGAATGTATTTACCTGATGGTAAGATGACTGCACATCCACAATGTTTTAGTGGGCATGATGATTTGAAGACTGACGAGTTCATGCCTATAGAAGCGTATCGTAAATTTTATATTGTTGACAAATCTAAATTTGCGAGGTACAAGTATACAGAGAAACCAAAATGGATGGAGAATAATGAACTTAAAATCGCTTAATGAAAAGTACCTTTTGTCTAACGATTACAATAACTTAGCAGACAAAACTAAACATGATTATCAATACTGTTGCAACGTTATGTTGAACACAGAAGTTGACGGAAAAAAGATGTCAAGTATTTTATTGTCTGACATGACAGGTGCGACTGCACGAAGAGGATATGAGGTATGGTTGAGTAGGGGAACTTACTTAGCTAACTCAGTATGTGCAGTTGCACGTAAGATGTATTCGTTTGGAATGGAGATGGGATATGCAGAGAGCAATCCATTTTCTACTTTCAAAAGAAAAACTACTCATATAAGGAATGTTACTTGGACAAAAGAACAAGTTAGGATATTTCTTAACTACTGTTACAACGATTTCAAGTATAGAAATTTGGGATTGATAGTACAAATGGCATACGAATGGTGTCAGAGGGTAGGAGATATGAGAACGTTACAGTTTTCTAGCATAGATTTTGACAAAGGTGTGTTAAATTTGCAACAGTCAAAGAGGAGAAGTGTAGTACACCTGCCCATTTCTCTTGACTTATTAGAAATGCTTAAAGAACAGGCAAAAGATTATGACTTTCAACCCTATGTTGCACCCTATCCAACACCAATGAAGGGTGTTTACAGTCCATATGCTATGCAAAGACTATCAAAAGTAGCACGAAGAATAATAAAAGAGTCAGGATTACCAAATGAGTTGCGTATATCGGACTTACGTAGGACAGGAACGACTGAAATGGTAGAAGCAGGTGTGCCTATGGGTCAGATTATGTCCGTTACAGGTCATGCAAACCCACAGTCGGTCAAGCCTTACATGAAAAATACGTATGCTAGTGCAGAAAATGCCTTGACATTACGTAATAATTACAATAAGAGTATATAATATGAATATATATAATATAATAAATGATTTACATATAAGTGTAGGAGAATCAAAAAGAATTAACTGTCCTAGTTGTAATGGTTACAAAACATTTACTGTAACCAACAACATGGGTAGACTAGTTTGGAACTGCTACAAATCTTCTTGTCCAATATCAGGTACAAAGAAAGTTAATCTATCCGTAGATGATATTAGGAACTCTGTATTTGAAAGCAAGAAGATGTCAGAAGAATTTAATATGCCTGAACACGTAGTATATCACAACGATAGGATTGAAGTCGTAAGATATGCGTTAGAGTTTGGGTTGGATTATAAAAGAATACCACTTTACTATGACGTAAAAGAGAATAGAGTTGTATTTCCTATCAAGAAAGACGGACTAATTGTAGATGCAGTTGGTCGGTCTGTGGGATTTCGTCTGCCCAAATGGAAACGATATGGAAAAAGTGACTTGCCTTTTACTTATGGACATGGTAATGTGGGTGTAGTCGTTGAGGATTGTGTGAGTGCATCTGTTGTAGGCGATGGTGTTTATGTAGGGGTAGCTGTGTTGGGAACATCATTAAGCAATTCACACAAGAGATACCTAGCACAGTTCTCAACTGCTATAATAGCTCTAGACCCTGATGCAATGCCCAAGACCCTTGCCTTTGCAAAAGAGTTACGAGGATACGTAGATGATGTAAGAGTGTTAAAACTCAAAGACGATTTGAAGTATAGAACAGAAGAGGACTTTATAAACTTAAACAAACTAACCCCAAAGGAGAACCAACATGGAACTATCACTACTACGTAGCTTAATGAATAAGGACTTCTATGAAGACCATAGAGGTGCAAGATGTCCTGATAGATTGTTTAGCAAAGATGCTAGAACTATCAAGCATACGATTGATAAAGCTATGAGAAAATATAATAGGGATGTAACACCTGATGAGTTACAGGCTCTGTTCTTGTCTAGCAATCCTGCTATGACAACTGCACAGAAGCAGGGATACTCTGCTCTGTTTAATGATATTAAAAGACAGACACCTATGGGAACAGATGTAGCACAAGATGTGTTATCTAAACTGTTTCAACAAGTTATAGGAGAGGATGTAGCTAATTTAGGTTTTGATTTTGTCAATGGCACACAGACAAGTATGAAACCATTGCGTGATTTATTAGAGAAGTATAATGATGACTTCACGCCTGAGATGAAGATTGAATGGGATGATATATCATTTGATACTTTGATAGCAAAGCAGAACCAACAAACACGTTGGGCATTTAATCTACCTGAGTTAGCTAGGAAAGTAGAAGGTGTCAATGGTGGCTATCTTGTAGAGATAGGTGCTAGACCTAACACAGGCAAGACATCCTTTCATGCATCCATGCTTGTAGGAGAAAATGGTTTTGCAAGGCAAGGTGCTAAGTGTGTTGTCTTATGTAACGAAGAATCTTATGATAGAGTTGGGTTTAGATATCTTACTGCTTCATCTAACATGGATAAGTATGAGATAAAAGATAATCCATCACAGGCTAGGGATAGATATAAGATTGTGTCTCCTAATCTAAAGATTAAAGATGTGACAGGAGAAGACATGACATGGGTAGAAAGTATGTGTAAGAGTGTCAAGCCTGATGTCGTAGTAATAGACATGGGAGATAAGTTTGCACGTATGTCAGGTTATGCAAGACCTGATGAAGCACTCAAAGCCAATGCAATATATGCTAGACAGATTGCAAAACAATATGATTGTGTTATATTCTATATGTCACAACTTTCTGCAGAAGCAGAGGGCAGACAAGTTCTTAATCAGGCTATGATGGAAGGCTCACGTACAGGTAAGGCAGCAGAAGCAGACCTCATGATACTCATAGGTCAACCTGCAAATGTAGAAGGTGTAGATGAGCAATCTAACATGAGACACCTGAATGTTGTGAAGAACAAGATTACAGGTTGGCATGGTATGATTAATTGTAATATCAATCCACACACAGCGAGGTATAGTGCATGAAGATAGTAATAGATGTAGAAAATACAGTAACTAAAAGAGATGGTAGATTATATCTAGACCCATACGAACCTACTAATAAGTTAGTTATGGTTGGTTGTCGTGATGACAATGGAAACGAATCTATATATGATATGGATAGTGGATTCGTAGGTGTACAAGATATATTAGATAAGGCTACAGTATTAATAGGACACAACATAACATATGATTTGATGTGGTTGTGGGAGTGTGGCTTTAAATATGATGGTGTTATATTTGACACCATGTTATCAGAGTATGTGTTGAGCAGAGGTAATCCTGATAAGTATTCCTTATCATTAGAAGCCTGTGCAGAGAGACATGAGTTGAATACACAGAAGCAAGATACTTTAAAAGAATATTTTGCTAAAGGCATGGGTGTAGATGAGATACCAAAGGATGAGTTAAAAGAATATTTACAAGCAGACTTGAGAGCAACACAAGAGTTATGTGCTAGTCAGTATAAGCAGTTACTTAACTCATCTCTTATGGACACAGTTATACTTACAAATAAAGTAGCTATGACTCTAGCTAGGACACACAGAAATGGTTTTAAGGTAGACCAAGATGTCTTAGAATCTGTAAGAAAAGAATTTGAGAAGGAGAAGATTGAGATAGAAGAAAGATTATCTGTACAAGTAAGAGAACTTATGGGTGATACTCCTATTAATCTTAATAGTCCTGAACAAATGTCTTGGGTCATCTATAGTAGAAAGCCTAAAGACAAAGCCATGTGGGGAAATGAATTTACTCCTCACATGAGTGTAGAGGATTTTAAATATAGTGTCAGAGAGAACTCTGATATTGTATATAAAACAAAAGCAATAATGTGCAAGACCTGTAATGGCACAGGCAAAATAAGAAAGGTAAAAAAAGATGGAACTCTTTACTCTATTCCCAATAAAGACCCTAGTTGTAATGGTCTTGGTTATCATTTTCATAATGATAGAAGTAATATAGCAGGGTTAAGATTTAATGCACCCAATGCTAAATGGATAAGTGCTAATGGCTTTGGTGTATCCAAAGGTAACTTGGATATGTTACAAAGTATAGCACAACGTAACAACATGACAGAAGCTAGTAAGTTTCTTCAAGACCTGAAGAGATTGTCTGCCTTAGATAGTTATCTATCTTCTTTTGTTGAAGGTATCAAGGCACACGTTAAGTCTGATGGTATGCTTCATGTTAGATTGTTACAACACAGAACTGCGACAGGCAGGTTTAGTGGAGCAGACCCTAATATGCAGAATATGCCTAGAGGTGGCACGTTTCCTGTAAAGAAGGTATTTGTTTCACGTTGGACAGGTGGCAAGATTCTAGAAGCAGATTTTGCACAGTTAGAATTTAGAACTGCAGCCTATTTATCACAAGATGAGGTAGCGATTAATGAAATCAAAACGGGATTTGACGTTCACACGTACACTGCTAACGTCATTACGAAATCAGGTCAGCACACTACTAGGCAGGATGCTAAAGCACATACCTTTGCTCCGTTGTATGGTGCGACAGGGTTCGGTAGGTCGAAAGCAGAAGCGAAATACTATCAAGACTTCACGAAAAAGTACAAAGGCATCGCACTTTGGCATTCCAGATTGGCTAAAGAGGCTTTAGAGAAGCGTAGTATTACAACACCATCAGGTAGACAGTTTAGTTTTCCTGATGTAGAAAGAAGAATGAATGGCTCTGTGTCACACTTTACACAGATAAAGAACTATCCTGTGCAGAGCTTTGCAACTGCAGACATAGTGCCTTTGATTCTTCATCATATAGAAAATAGATTACAACTATTACAGTCTTGCATTGTAAACACAGTACACGATTCAATAGTTATTGATGTACACCCTGATGAAATAAATAAAGTTGTGTTCATCTTGAAAACTATGAATCAAGACATAAATAGTATTATAAACAACGAGTTCGGAATAGACTTTAATGTACCATTATTATTAGAATCAAAAATAGGAGATAATTGGCTTGACACTAAAGATATTAACTGATATAACTATGAGACATTTTAAAATAAGAAAGGAGAAAATGTATGACTGAAGCAAACCTAGTGACCATAGACACTAATAATTATGAATCTATGGCAAAGGCTATGGGTATAGCCAACGAGACTTCTTCCTCTACTGAGAAGAAGGCTCAACAACTACCTAGATTTAGAATACAACACACACCTATCATAGATGGTGATGAGGTTGTTGTGAAGGGTGGTACTTATAAATTAGATATTCCTGAGAAGGATGTTCTATATGGTAAGACTGCCACCATCAGACCTTTCATGCAGAGATATATGTATAAAAGGTTTGTTAAAAATAACTCTGCAAAAGCAGGAGAGCCTTTAGGTATCTATCATAAGACAGTTATGGCAGATAATCTTAAATAAAGATTTAAAAGACAACCAAGGTGGGTTCAACTGTGGTAAACCTGCAGGGTGGATACAGGACTTTGATGCATTGCCTGATAAGACCAAAGACTTAATCAAGCAAGTCAAACGTGTTAGAGTTGTGTTTGGCTTAGTAGATTTACATGACGTTACAGACGCTAATGGTAAGTCCTCTAAGTTTGAGACTACTCCTTTTATATGGGAGATAGATAATAGAGATGCGTTCAAAACTATCGGCACTAACTTCACTAAGTTAGCTAAGATGAAGGCACTTCCTGTGCAACACACCATTAGTCTAGCAACTGAAGCTAGAAAGTTACCTAATGGTAGTCAGTTTTATTTACCGACTAGCACGTTAAATCTTTCAGAGAAAGTTACTCTGTCAGATTCAGACCAAACTATGTTTGCAGATTTTCTATCTTGGGTAGAGAACTATAATCAGTACATTGTGTCTGAGTGGAACGAACAGGCTTCTCAAAAGTCCATTGATGAAGATATGTCTAGTGCAGTTGACAGCATTGTTAATGCAGAGGACAACTTTATTGAAGTGGAAAACGCATAGTGCGAAGCAATAACCCCTTCAAAGCACATGGTATAAACTACTTGTCGCCTAGTAGTATTAATACCTATATTAATGATACGTCATTATGGGTGGCACGATACTTGTTTAAGATTAAATCTTCAAGTGGTGCGAGTGCAGTAAGGGGTATTGCTACTGAGTTTGTACTTGCAGACAAGTATGAAAAAGGAGTCTTTGATTATAATCTTTTGGATGTAAAGTTTATGTCTCTCTGTGCAGAGTCAGGTATTGACTTGGGAGATATAAAGACTGCAAAAGAAAAGAAGTTACTCAAAGACTTCGGCACTATAATTGATGAGAACTTTGACTATAAAGACCTTGAAGCATATCAAGAAAAGGTTGAGGTTCAAATCGAGGATATGCCTGTGCCTATCATAGGATATATTGACTTCAGATTTAAAGGCAAGATAGTAGACTTAAAGACATCCACAAGGATGCCAACAAGACCTACTGAAGCACAGAAAAGACAGATGGCTTTATATTCTATGGCATATCCTGACAGTAGTGTAGACCTATTCTTTGCTACCCCAAAGGAACACAAGAGGTTTACACTAAAGAATTTAACTTTGTATAAGAAACAGTTACGTAAGGTAGCTCTCTCTATACAGAAGTTTTTGTCTATCAGTGATGATAAGCATGAGTTAGCTTCTCTTATGTATCCTAACCTNGACTCTTGGTTGTGGTCAGGTATGAAAGAAGAAGCAAATAAAATATGGAGTGTNAAATAATGGCAGATAAAAAAATAGAAGACCTGCAAAAGGACATAGACTCTATGGAGAAAGAACTAGCAGAGGCTAAGAAGACTCTTCGTGAAATGAAAACTAAAGGTTTACGTGAAGCAATGGAAGCNAAGAAGNTNGCAGACGAAGCAGTTAAGAGAAGAGNTNAAAGCACTTGGCTATAACTATAATAGTTCTGAGTATGAGTGGAGTCCTTTCTCAGGATGGAGAAGGCTACTCTAGTGTCTCCCTATTCTGTACGCAGGATTGCAATAAAGCATGGGTATAGGAGTGGTTTTGAGCATAAGCTATCAGACTACTTAAAAGAACAGAAGTGTAAGTTTGACTATGAATCTATAAAGATACAATGGGAAGATTTGTGCTATCGTACCTATACCCCTGACTTTGTACTTTACAATGGTATAATTATAGAGACTAAAGGTAGGTTTCTAGCCATTGATAGGAGAAAACATTTAGCGATAAAGAAACAACATCCAAAACTAGACATTAGATTTGTGTTTGAAAATAGCAGAAGGAAGTTACGTAAAGGTGCTAAGTCAACATATGCAGAGTGGTGTATAAAGTATGGGTTTAAATTCCACGATAGAATTATACCTGAGGAGTGGATAAAAGAAACAGGAAGGAATAAACACCCAAAGTTTATTGTATTCCCAAACAAAAAATTAAGGAGATAGTATATGAAATTAGAAACTAAAATAGCACCACATGACTTTGTANTAGTTATAAGACCACACCTTACTAAGAACAAAAGATGGAATGGAGAGGTGTCTGTCAAGTGTGTTCTTGATGAAAGAAACCCCTTGAATGATGAAGATTTTGAAGGTATGTTACATTTTACTAGACAGGTATGTGCATCTATACCTTTGATGGAAGACAATAAAGTATTTAGAGAAGCAGCCGAAAAGTTGGCAGAGAAGTATTTACCTATGGAAGAGATGTTAGATTATCCAAAGTATAAAGATAAGTTGACAATAGAAGATGATGGTGGTAATGTAATTCATGTGGACTTTAAAAAGGAAACGACATGATGGGAATGTATAGAGAAGCAATAAGAAATAAATTTAGAGAGGTAGGTAATATTATGAGAAAACAAGCACAAGAACAATCAGACCACAAGCAAACTATGGATATGGTTAATAGTCCACCACACTATAATAAGAATGGAATAGAAACGATTGATGCTATTAGAGCAATGACAGATGATGGTTATGAATATTATTTACAAGGCAACATTATGAAATACTTGTGGAGATACAGATATAAGAATGGTGTAGAAGATTTAAAGAAAGCACAATGGTATCTCAATGAATTAATTGATGAGCTAGAGAAAGATGAGAGTTAGAATAATGATGACTCTGCACGTAGATGCAGAGGAGTATCCAATACCTGCCGATGGCAGAGTAGATGATGAGATGGAGGAATATATCCATGAGACTTTTCACGAAATAGAAGGAGTGAAAGTTAAAAACATAAAGGTAGTAACAGAGGAGACATGAATGCAAAACTATTTACCAACTGATTATCAGAATTTTATTGCTCTTTCTAGATATGCAAGATGGAAAGACGATGAGCAAAGAAGAGAAAATTGGAGTGAGACTGTAGACAGATATTTTGACTACATGGAAAACCACTTGAAGAAGAAGCATGGTTATACTTTAACCAAAGCACTGAGAGAAAAATTAAATGATTCTATATTGTCACTAGGAACTATGCCTAGTATGAGAGCATTNATGACTGCAGGTGTAGCGTTAGACAGATGCCATGTNGCAGGATATAATTGTAGTTATATACCTGTNGATAGTCCACGTTCTTTTGACGAGTGTATGTATATACTTATGTGTGGTACAGGTGTAGGCTTCTCTGTTGAAAGAGAGAATGTAGATAAGTTACCTACAGTTAATGAACACTTTGAAAAAAGCACTACAGTAATTACAGTTGCAGATAGCAGACCCGGATGGGCAAGAGCTTTACGTGAGTTGATAGCTATGTTGTATGTAGGACAGATACCTTCTCTTGATGTATCACAGGTTAGACCTGCAGGTGCTAGGCTCAAGACGTTTGGTGGTAGAGCATCAGGTCCTCAACCTTTAATTGACCTATATAATTTTTGTATAGCTATATTTAAGAAAGCAGCAGGAAGAAGATTATATCCTATCGAGTGTCATGACATCATGTGTAAGATAGGAGAAGTTGTAGTTGTAGGTGGTGTTAGACGNTCTGCACTAATTAGTTTGTCTAATCTTAACGATGACCAAATGAGACACGCAAAGTCAGGTCAGTGGTGGGAGAATGAAGGACACAGAGCATTGGCTAATAACTCTGTAGCTTATAAAGGTAAGCCTGACATGGGTACATTCATGAGAGAATGGTTAGCCTTGTACGAATCTAAGTCAGGAGAACGTGGTATATTTAATCGTAAGTCTGCCAAGAAAAAAGTAGAAGAGAATGGTAGACGTAAATCTGATTATGCTTTTGGTTGTAATCCATGTAGTGAGATTATACTTAGACCTTATCAATTCTGTAATCTTACTGAAGTTGTTTGTAGAGAAGCAGACCATTTAGATATTCTGAAAGAAAAGGTTAGACTTGCTACAATACTAGGTACGTTCCAATCTACTCTTACAGAGTTTAAGTATCTTAGAAAAGTATGGAAAGAAAATACAGAAGAAGAAAGATTACTAGGTGTATCTCTTACAGGTATATTAGATTGTTATCTTCTTAATAATGGTACGAAAGAATCCATACAAAGAATGCTAATGGAACTAAAAGAAGTTGCAGTTGAAACTAATAAAAAGATTGCTAATGATTTAGGCATACCACAGTCAACTGCAATCACTTGTATCAAGCCATCAGGAACTGTATCACAGTTAGTGGATAGTGCGTCAGGCATTCATGCTAGACATAGTGACTACTATGTTAGAACTGTACGTGGAGATAATAAAGACCCACTCACACAGTTTATGAAAGAAGCAGGTATACCTATAGAGCCTGACATTACTAAGCCTGATAGTGTATCTGTGTTTAGCTTTCCTATGAAGTCACCTATAGGTGCTATCACTAGAACTGCTATGACTGCTATAGAACAGTTAGATTATTGGCTTATGTTTCAAAGACATTGGTGTGAGCATAAACCATCTGTTACTATCTCTGTTAAAGAAGATGAATGGATGGAAGTAGGTGCATGGGTGTACAAAAACTTTGATGAAGTATCAGGTATATCCTTCTTACCTTTTAGTGAGCATACATATAAACAAGCTCCTTATCAAGATATAGATGAGAATGAGTACAAGGAACTCATGAAAACTATGCCAAAGGCTATTGATTGGAGTAAACTAAAAGACTTTGAGAAAGAGGATACGACAAATGGNAGNAAAGAACTCGCCTGTACTGCAGGTGTATGTGAAGTCGTTGACATTGAGGCTAGTTAATGCTATAGTCTTAATTCCTATCCTTGCATACCTGCTTACCTTAGTGTTTGCAGGTATCGTGGGTAGTGAGGCACTTGAGGGTAGCATGATTGAAGAATACTTTTATTGTATTGCTCTCTTAACTTTAATATTAATTATAAAGGAGATTAGATATGTTATCACCATCAGTAGAAGACAGAAAGAAATTTGACATTGACCTAGAGTATGGCAAAGTCAGAGAAGAACTTGTAGCCAATATGTTACAAGATAAAAAGATAGAAGTTAAAAGTGAAAGAGATAAGTGGCAAAAGACAGGAAACATAGCAATAGAATATGAATCATATGGTAAGCCTAGTGGCATCAACGCAACAGAAGCAGATTATTGGTTTCATAATCTATGCATAGGTGACAATGTATTCTGCACACTTGTATTTAGTGTAGAAAATCTAAGAAAGTTAATAAATAACTTAGATTACAAACGTAGTGTATCAGGTGGAGACCATAACGCATCAAGAATGTATTTATTAAAACTTGATAAGTTATTTTCTTCTGATGTAATTAAACCATTTAAAGGAGAGTAGTATGAGAGACATGATGTTAAATGCCTTGAAGTCTTTTTATGTAGGTAATATAAATAGACACATAGCAAACGTAGAAGTATATTTAAGAATGACTGTAGGTATAGGAGAGCATTCAGATATACAGGAAACTATTGATAAAGAGATAGAAAAGATTGCTCAGTTTGATGACAGACTAGCAATGGTAACAAAATACTTTGAAAGGAGACAGGAGAATGAAAAGAAAGAAGAGAAACCCAAGTCTAAGTAAATATGATGCACCTCTACGTATTCAGTTTGAACGTGGAGTGAATGCCTTCAAGGGCAATCAATACATTAGAAATGTTGATGGTCATAAAATTATAGCGACAGTAAGTCCTTATAATTCTAACACCATGCAACATAGAGAATGGCAGAGAGGTTATAACTCTGCATACTTTAAACAGTTAGAGAAAGTAAAACGTAATGAATCTAGAAGAAGAAGCCAAGAGGTTCATGCAGGGTAGAAGACAACCTGTGAGTCCTCTTGATGATATAATTAAAAGATTAGAGAATGTTAATAAACAATTAGAATTAATATTTAAGAAAGTGAAAGAGTTGAATGCAAAAGATAACACCAACACATGACCTCTCTTGGTATTTAAAGTGGGCAGGGTCGTTTTTAATCATGTCAGGTATAATATGTAGGTCAGTGGGTGTTTTGCCTCTGTACGACCTTGTATCGTCTTGTATTGGTACAGGATTACTAGCAGGTATGGCTTACCTATGGCATGACAGAGCCTTGCTCATGGTAAATGGGGTAGCTTGTGCAGCGTTAGCTATGGGAATATTGAGATACTTGTTTGTTTAAACTAGCACAGATATTTTGGTACACTCTGCACATAGTTACGTGTCTATTTATTATTGTAGGTAATGGTAGGTTGTTAGGATTGTGGTGATTAGTTTCTTCTAGACAGTATCTGTCCTATTCTTTTACCTTTTCTCAAGTGATTAACTTCAGGTTCTTGTTCTTGCATTTCCATGACAGTCAATCCATGTTTCTCCATGTAATACTCATCTGCTAGTTTTCTTTTCTCATTACCTATTCTTAGCCATTGTGCTCTATCAAATGCAGTAAAGGCTTTGCCTTCATCTTTAGCCTCTTTTCTAGCTTCTATCTTTCCTATTCTTGTAGATATCTTTCTGAATCTAGCTAATCTTCTTTTCATCATAATTCTTTTCTTGATGTCTGAAGCATTCTTATATCTATCTGTTTCAATTAATTTAGATACTTCATTCTCTACGTACTTACCCATGTATCTTTTAACAAAAGAGTCTGCCTCTTTGTCTCCTGTAGATGGAACTACCATATAATTCTCAAGTCCTAAGTCCACTAACTCTTTTTCTATAGGTGTTCTTTGTTGTTCTTTTCTCAAACCTGTAAGTTGAGTTCCAAGTGGGTCTTGTCTATATATAGGACCTTCTCTAGTTGGTATCTCAACATCATCAAATCCACCATACTTGGAAGCAAAAGGTAAGTTACGTGCGATAGTATTACTGAAAGCACTCAAACCTCTTTCATCTGCACCTGTTCCTTCAATCTTATTAAAGTCTTTTAGTCTAGCTTCTTCTTTATCAAAAGCAGCAACAACATCTCTAACAACTCTACCCGGAGTTAGTGCTCCACCCACTAGCTCTCCTACATATCCACCTACGTATTCTGCTAGTTTTTCTCCCGTAACATCTGTTAATCCTGATGGACTTCTAACATTTCTAAAAAATGAATCAATCATATAAGAACTTGCACCTGTTCTAAATTGAGAACCTGTCAATCCTTCTAGTAATGTTTTAGTATTAATCTTATCAAGCTCATTATTATCCCACTTAACTATAAGGTCTGCAACCACAAGATAAGGTGCAAGAGGAAAGAAAGGTCTCATGTCTGTGGTTCTTCCATCTTCAGTTTTACTTTCATACCATCTTACATCTTGGTTATTAGCTCTATGATTAATAGCAGCCATTAATGCACCATAACCAACTATACCTTTAGAGAATTGTTCTCTTGCTTTTTCAAAGTTTTTAGCACCTGCATCTAACTCGCCTCTCATATATTTTAAAGCACCACCTGCACTATTAAATGTAGCACCAACAAAACTAAGAGGACTATATTGAAACTGAAACTGCATGGCATTAGCCATAAATCTAGCAAATGGAAATGCACCTGTACCTACAGGAACACCTACAAGTCCGGGCAAAGGTCCTANCTTCTCATTGAATNTAATAAANNNANTNGCNATGCCATCACCTACATANTTCTTAGAGTTTTCTTTAGGCATACGAGAGAATGTAAATGCTACTGCATCCTCTACTGCATCACCCACTAGTTTAGTAGGTAACACCTTTCCCTCTCTATAGACTTCATCTAAACTTAATCCCATTCTTCTAAGTTTTTTATCTATTGATGCAGTAAAAACACCTCTTCTAAAAAATGTATCCTGCATAATATTAAGTTTATTTAAACCCATTGTAAACTTAGACAGGGTTTCAGTTCCTGATACTTCACCTGTAGTTCTATTTAAAACTTTTAAAAGTTGTGGATTGTATTTTAACATAGCCTCTGCAATGTCACCTGCTTGATTATTGTCTATTGTATAAGCCAGTAATCCAAAAGCATCTCTTGCTATGTCAGTCAGTCCTTGAGTGAACTTACCCTTTGCTATGTCATCTGCTGCTCTACCACTGATGAGAGAGTCGAATGCTCTACCTGCGTGGTACAAACTTGATTCCATTAAGTTATAAGCAGACTCAAATCCTAATCTTACAACACCTGTTGCCACGTTACGCACTGTCGTAGATACCTGCGTAACCATAAGTGCTCTTCTTTCCCTATCAAGACGTTGCATCACTTGAGCAAACTTACCTGTATAAGAGTCACCCTCTTTGCCAAATGTATTCTCGTATAATTCTTTTATCTTAGGGTCTGCATCTTTATATCCCTTCAGTAGTTTACCTATTGGACTAGCAGCAGTTAATATACTACCTGCTTCACTAAATGATGTGAATGTAATCTTAGCAAACTGTTCTTGAGATAACCCTGCTCTTGCTATAGCACCATCTAATAAATCTGCATCAATTTCTTTAAAGTCTTCTAATCTATTCAGAATGTTTCCTATAGCTTCTGATGCAGTTTTTTCACCTGCTTTATACTCTGCCAAGAAGTCATCAAACCTGCCCTTGGGGTCTTTCATCATGTCTTCTACTACTTCTGTAGCAAACTTACCTACTCTTTGTATAATATCTTTCTTTACTTTTTTATCTAAAGCATCTAGATTTGATAGGTCTAAGTTAGGGTCTATAGAATCTAATATTCTTCTACCCTCTGTTGGGTCAAAAGATATATCATCTGCATTAGCAGTAAACTTACCTGCCAATACACCTTCACCCTTTTCCATTTTTGCTATATCACTTTTTATAGATTTAGCATCTATTTCTATAGCTCTTTTAACACCCTCTTTTCCTAAACTTTTAGTTAACGCTAAACCTATACCACCTACAAATCCTGCACCTAATGCTGCACCTCCGATTATTTCACCTGCAGTGGCATCTCCTTCTCTTAGTTCTGCTGCCTCTTCAATTTCTGACTCTGCTTGTACATCGTAAGCACCACGTAATCCCTCTACTCCTGCTTCTACTAACAATGGTTTTTTAACTGCTTGAAATCCTATTCTTCTAGATTGTTCTAGAGCACCTTTCTTTCCTACATCTAATAAGGCTTTTTGAGCTAGTTTAGCTGCACCTAAAGATGCTACTTTAGCAGAACCAAATCCTATTACAGTGAGGGGGTCAGAAAGAAATGATACTGCGTAATCAGTTAAAGCACTCAGTGCTCTATCTCCACCTTTCTCATAAAAGTTAGGTAGTCTTTGTATATCTCTGTACAATGCACCAAACTCTGCTTTATCATTATCTGAAGCATTACGCACCCAATCAACCTGACTGGCTAGGTCTAGTGTATTTGCATTAAACTGTCTGTAATGTGTGATAAACCTTCTAACATAATCTTTGTTACTCTCGTCTTCCATTTGTAGACCTGAGTCACCAAATCTTTTCTTACCATAAGAACGCAGAGTAGCTAAAAAGTTTTCATCTTTAGAAAACTCATCTAGAGTTTTTACTCTATCTACTTTAGTTTCTTCTGCATATTCAGGATTTAAAACGAGGGAAGTTTCTTCGGGGGGTTTTGCGTCTTCTTCGTACTTATCTAAAAAGGATAAAGCATCATCCTCTTCAGGTTTAGTTTGAATATCTTCTTCTTGTTCATACTTATCTAAGAATGATAAGTTATCTTCTTGCATCGGAGTAGTTGTAATTGTATCTTCTTCTTCATATTTATCTAGGAAAGATAAATTGTCTTGTACTTTTTGCATTAGTTTTACCCTCTGCTTTTACCTTTTCTTGCAACACTCCTGCTTATATTCTGTTGAGTTATTGTATCTTTTTGAGTATCAAAGAACTTCTTCAAATTATCATCAGATATTTTATTTTTCTTTTCTTCTTCATACACTTCTTTTATCATACCACCTATTCTACTTAAATAATCCTGACTAGATTCAGTTTCTTTTCTAGGATATTTAATAGATATCAATCTGAACAATTCAGCTTCTGGCATTGTTGGATACACACCTCTTATTTGTTTTACTACATTTACATTTACTTCAGGACTACTCTCGACAATATTATCTAACTGTGCTTTTTTACCCTGTGGTTTGTCAACTATATCTTCTTTTTCTTTAGGTGTTCCTACATATTTTTGTAAGTCAAAAGCCTTTAAGAAAGATTGACTATCTGCACTATCATCTATTAGATTACCTTTTCCATCTACTAGTCCTGATACGTAATCTTTATCCCATGCGTTCATTTTGTTATCGAAATACTGTTTAGCTTCCTCATCAAAGATTCTCTCGCCATCATCATTAAGTATACCATCTGTTTTACTATATTGAAGACTCTTCTCATACTTATTTCTAGCATCCTTATAAAGGTTCTTCATCTCTGTTAAAGTTTGACCTTTATCATCGTCACCTTCTTCTCTTAATTTTGTAGCTAATACAGTGGCACTAACATTATTCATGTTTGCTACTTGCTTAGTTATTATCTTTTGAGCATCCTCTAGTTTCTTTCTTTTCTCTGCATACTTAGGGTCGTTTTTGTCTAAATCTATTATAGCCTGAGTATTATTAGCGTACATACCTTGCACATCTTTTACATCTTTCTTTAGGTTCTGAAAGTTTATAGTTCCTGTACCATACTTTTGCACAGTTTCTTGGAACTCTTCTTTTGTACTAGGTAATAAACCTGCCTGTTCATATTGTGCTCTTGCTTGAGTATATGCTCTGCTAGGGTCTATACCAAATAACTTAGCACCTTCACTTCTAACACTTTCTGAAAACTTAGGTGCAGATATGGTTCTTAATTTAGCTAATCCTTTTGCTGCATCTGCTACACCTTGAAAGCCTTGTTCTTCATTTGCTGCAGTGTAATCATATGCTTTACTCATATCCCCACCTAATCTTTTATGTGTAGATAGTTCTTTGTACATAGTATTATAATGCTCATCTCCACCTGCAACAATAGACCTAGCTTTATTAAATCTAAATGGGTCATTTTCTCCAAATAACTGTGCTATAGAAGTTATTTGTTTCTCTACTTTTTCTTTATCATCTTGAAACTTCTTTCTATTTTCTGCAGCCTCTGCTACTTGTCTATCAAGTATAGTTCTAGTACGTAGCTTTACTTCTCTTTCTTGTTCATCAATATCCTCTACTATCTGCGAAGCAGCACCACCTAAAAATGCACCAAAATTAAATCCCATTATGCTCTCCTTGCCATAAGACCCATAGGCTCTTCATCTGTTTCTTCTTCCATATCTTCTTCTTCTTCAGGCATATCCTCAACAGTCATACCTTTTATTTTACTTAATGCAGACTCTAACACTGCATCAGATGGTCTGTCTGATTCTTCAGGTTCATCACCCATGACATAATTAGTATCTGTTTTTTCTGCGAGTGTTTTCATAATCTCTATTATTATAGGTATAATTAATACACCTACATCTATATTATGCACACCTTGTAATACTGCACCAAGTTGCATAGAGTTAGCTATTGTGGATAAAGGTATACCCATCTCTATAATAGATAGTAATTCTTGCACTATCTCAGGGTTGTCAAATCTTTCTAAGTACCAATCCATAGATTCTTCTACAGTATTAAACTGTGGTGGGTTTTGCCAAGGTCTAGCTCTTAGCTCGTGTGTAAGTGACTGACCCGGAATAGGTCTACTTAATGATACTTGGTCTACATCACGCATTATTATAATCCTTAATATCTTGCACGTATCTTGCAACACGCATAGTTACATCTACATTAGGCTTATACTTTCTACCCTTTGTAGACATTGTTTTAGAAAGTAGACCACCTTTAGGCTCTTCTACAGGCTCTACTTTCATCTTTCTAATTTTATTATATATATTTAAAGAAGGGTTTGTTTCCATTATCCGAATAATCCTCCACCACCAAACATTGAACCTGTCACAAATTTACCAATTAGTCCACCAAAAGCAGAGGAAGAGTTATAATCATTCTTCATCTCTTGTATATTAGCTGCACTATCTGCTTGTAGTTGTGCTTTAGCAAGTTCAATAACACGACTTCTTTCATTTTCTGCAGAAGTCCATGCCCATTCCATAGTGTCACCATAATATTGCCACAGATTATTATAGGCTTGATTACTTATACCTAATATATTCTGAGCGTTTAGCTCATTAGCTCTATTAATAGCTACAGTATCTGCAGTGGCTAACTGTCTTCTCCAATTAGCATTTGCTTGTGCAATCACTAATTGATTCTGTGCATTGAATTGGTCACGTTGATTATTAATCTCTGCGTTAAATCTTTCTATGGTATTAGCCTGACCTGCATTAAACTGCTCTTGTGCATTCATCTGTGTTGCATTAAACTGATTAGCTTGTTGCCCTAGTGATGCAAAGAATTGGTCAACTTGATTCTGTGAAGTAGCATTAAACTGTCTTGCTGCATTCTGAGCAGCTTGGTCTGTAAACAAAGATTGTATCTGTTGTTGTGCTCCAAACATATCTGCTTGTTGCCTATTAGAAAGATTAGCCATGTCCATTTGTAGAAATGACTGTGCATTCTGCACTGCAGACTGTTGTCTTGCATTTAAATTAGCACTGTCCATACTTGCTAATGCAGATGCTTCTGCCATTGTCAATGCTTGTCTATTAGATAGATTATTTAAATTCATAGTCTGAGCAGCACGAGAATTTTCTAAAGCTACCTGTTGTTCTGCAGTAAAGTTTCTGTTTGCTATATCTGCTATCTTTGCAGCATTCTGAACTCTAGCCTGAAATCCTTGGTCAAACTCTTGTCCTATGAACTGTGCTCTTTGTTGAGCAGCCAACATTGCTCTTTGTTGTCTGTTAGATAAATTTTGTGTTTCAAAAGTAGCAACAGTTCTAGCATCTGCCTGTGCTACAGGTAGTGCAGATTCCATTGCAGCTTGAACAAGTGCCTGTCCTGCAATACTAGAAGCACCTAAACCTCTTTGTTGCATGACTGCCTGTACACCTCTGATTGCTCCTGCTGCCCACGCAGGTGGGTTAGTCGCATCAAAGTCTGCAGTTAATGTAGCAAGTTGACCTGCTACAGTTGCTTTGTCACTAGGAGATGCAGTCGCTGCCTGTACTTGTTCAGTAAATGCTTTTGCTTTTTCTGCGTTAGCAGTTGTTGATACTAATTCACCTGCCTGTATCTCTCTTTGCACAGGGTTGGTCATCTTAGTAGCAGTGCCTTGAGCAGCAGTTAAATTAGCTACAGAAGTTCCTACCTGTTGTTGTGCCTGTACTTGAGCACCTTGAGATACCTGACCTTGAGCACCCTGTATAGTTTGTAATGCTTCTTGAACTTGAGGAGTTACTGCCTGTGCTTGTAATTGTTGTGCTTGAGTTTTAGTTTGTTGTTGTGTAGTTGCAGTTCCTGCTTGTGCTGCAGGTAATGCCACTTGACCTGTTACACCTATGTTAGTAGGTATAAACTGTCCTGCAGTGGGAGTTACACCTACAGGTTGTACTTGAGCACCTGAAGGTAACTGAGGAGCAGTAGCCATCTGTGCAGATATATCACCTATTGTAGCATTAGGGTCAAATGTAGCACCCGGATTCTGTACAGTAGGTAATGTAGTAAAGTTTTGTTTTGGTGGTGGAACAAATGCACCTACATCTTCTTGTTTCTGTGTTTGAACAGTGCCACCTTCTGCCATTTGTATGACATCATCTTGTTCTCTTTCTTCAAGATATTTCTGTTGCATATTTAATGCATTCATAATCATGTCCTGTTCGGGCATAGCTTGATTTAATTCCACTATTTAGCTCCAATTAATATCTTATCTAACTTATCTTCTAATCTTTTCATTGCATCCATGATGTCATGCATATCTTCTTTAACATCATCTTTACGTGCATACTCTTCTCGTGTCTTATTTAATAATATCTGTAATCTCTTTACTTCGCCAAACATCTTGTTGAATGCCCAACCAAATGGTACAACGACCATAGTTAAGATGATGTTCCAAAATAACATTGCATCTATTTCCATGTTTAGTCGGCATCCTTGATGGTTAGTGTTCCTGCATTTACCTGTTTTAGTATTTCTGCATAGTGTCTGTTGTCAGGGTCTAGTGGCACTGAACATGGCACATTATCAATGGTGCACTTGAGTCCTTCTTTGTTACCTTTTAAATCTTCTATATATTGTACATTAGCTATAATCATTCTTACCTCTACAATTCTGCGTCTGCCGTATATTGAGCTCCTAACTGTCTTTCATCTGTTAAACCACTACTTTTAGATAATTTACTAAAACCTTGTCTATGAATATTTGCTACAGATACACCAGATACATCTCCTGTTCCTAACATATGAGCTGCACCACTATTACCTGCATTATCAAATATTGTTACAGTAGGTGTTGCTCTCATTGTAACAGGGAAGTTCATACCTGACCCAAAACACTCTGTTGTATTTATATTTTCTCCACACCACATACTGCCCTGTGAAACACCTGCTGTTACATCATCAGCACTTTGATAATAATATCTTTGACACAGTAATTCTTCTTCCCCAAATGACCTATGTTCAAATGGTGTGGCAGTAGAGCCTACTTCTAGTTGCACTCCAGTTATGTATAACTCATTGTCTGTGCTTGATAATAAAGAATCTATACCTGCTGCTCTATCTGTGTTATCATTTGCTTGCCATGTAGTATTAAGAGTGCCACTTGAAAAATTAGTTCCTGCATGAAGGTTAAACAAAATAAAAGCAGACTGAGCATTATCATTATCAAAAGCACCTGTAGTATCAGCAGGAAAGTTAATTATAAATCTCTGCCATGATGTCGTTACATCAAAGTGAGCATGGACATTTCTGCTATTATCTACATCGTAGAAGCCACATGAATATTTTTTTGCAGTTCCTTTTGCAAAAAAAGATAAAGTAGATGTTTCTGCATCTGAAGTTCCCTTTTTTAATTGTTGTAAATTTTGTCCTTCTATTCTTTGCACTAAACTTACAAACTCGTCTGCTGCAATAGAAGTATCTGCTGTAGTAACATCAAGTTTTAGTGAGTTTCCAAAACCATTAGGGGTATCTGTTGATTGTGATACAGTTAATCTTCCTGATGTATTGCTTCCACTTACTTCAAACATCCACCTATCACAAGCAGGAATTACTGCTGTACTTGCTAATATGGATGCAGAACTGGTTGTTCTCTGTGCCAACTGCATTGCACCATTAATAATAATATTTCTTCGCCCACCAATCTGACTGTTGGTTAGGACTTCACCCATCTTTGCTAATTCTGCTGCTTTACTCATGCTAAGTCTCCAAATACTGCAAATCCGTGTTGTAAATCGGTTGCACTTGTTCCAATAAAACCTCTACCACCATGATTAGAAGCAGTCCTAGTTACACACGTAGAAAATCTATCACCTGCACCTGTATCACAAGCAGATACTACAGAGTTGGCTGTATCAGATGAAAAAGCATTTGAATAAGCACAAAGAAAAGCTCCCACACTTTGGTCTGTTATAGATGATACATTAGTAGAATTTTCTAAAGTGTCTGATGCTTGTAAATATGTATAGACACATTTAGCACTACCTTTGTTAATTGTAGATACAGCAGTAGAGTTATTACTACTTGCATCTGTTATTGTGTTTACTCTTAATATACTAGCCATTATGCTAAATCTCCGTGTATCGTTACACAAATAACTTCTCTATCTATTGTGCTACCCCCACTTTTACATTTAATGTTTAAAAGATTAGTGGCAAAATTAGTACTATAAGCACCTGCAACAATAGTAATTTTACCATCTTCCTCTCCCATACCTGATGGAAAATATGTAGTGTTATCCATGTTACTGCTATAATTTATTCCGTATTCACCTGTGCCATCATCATCTAAACTACTTACATTAATGGAGTCTCTAGTGGCTACTGTGCTTTCACCATTAAAATTAATGAAGATTTTACCTAGACCTTTTTGTAAACTTGCAGTTGTACTACCATCTGTAACATTAATAGCATCTGCTGTGGTTACACCTGTAAATTTATCTACTTTAAGTTCACTTGCCATTATGCTAAATCTCCTGCAACCATTATGATGTGATGTCCGTCAGCTACACCTCCATCGTGACCTCTTGCTCTTGTTTTAAGTGAGCCTGTCAACATATGAGTTGACCTATCGTCTCCTGAAGCTGCGTGTTCATTGATGAATGTACCATCATTTCCTGACCCTGCAAATACATAAGATGCAGCAGTGGACATACTATTTATAAAAGTAAACTGAGGTGTGCCACTTCCATTATCAGTTATCCCTGAAGAATTAAAACTGTCAGGTATATTATTACTATTGTCCATCTCAACAGTAGACCAACATTTAAGCATACCTTGAACTGCGTTTTGTGTAGCACTGCCACCATCAGCCACATAAGTAGATGTATTACCTATCTTAACATTCGTGCCACCTGACCCTGCTTTATCTACAATGGTATCTACATTTAATTGACTTGTCATACGATACTCCAATAACCATTAACAGTAACTGTAGCGTTCTGTGTTATAGGTCCTGCTGATAATCCATTCGTTGTTGAACTGATTGTTATGTCTGCACTTATAGTCTGTCCATTTGTTCTGATAATACTGTTGTTGCCTAAAAATGGATATCTGTCATCGGATTCAGTCTTAGTGTATGTTTCGTTTACGGAGAACACATCGTAAACAATCATCTCTACATGGTCATTTAAACTTGCACCTTGTACTAATACAACACTTGTACCACTTGTTGCAGTGTAGTCTGTTCCTGCNTTNAGTAACACACCATTCTGATACACATCCATGTANAAACTGTCTGTGTAGTTTAGTGTCAAAGAGTTTGCATCACTACCACTGAAAGTTGTTTGACCTGCAGTAGCCTGATACACAAATCTGTTTCTTACCCCATTGGTAGGTGATTTACCTATATATCCCATAGTTTACTCCGTTGGCTTCGTTGGAAATGTAAAGCCTTTATCATTTATACTTTTATAAGTTTTAGTTATGTCTCTTAATTCTTGCCTGTACTTTTTCCAAGCATCTGACATTGAAACATCTGACAAAGCAAGATAATCTGTTTCAGCTAATAATAGAGTTCTTTCCGTTCTTAACTCTGCTAAATCTCTATCAGCTTGACCATCTTTCCATGCTTTTTCTTCAGCATCTCTTATTTTTTCTTCTTCTGCTGTAAAAGGTATTCTTTTACCATCTTTTAATCTATATCTTGTCATGTTGAGGCTATTCCATATAATTTATAATATATCTGAACAATATTTCCTTGAGAAGGTTTGTACCTTACCTCAACAACTTTTTTTAAAGATGTTGCTTCAGTTGCATGAGAACCACCAAAAACCCAAGTAGCTGAAGCACTTGAAAGACCTTTAGTAGATGTGCCACTTATACTACTAGCTACATCAGTTCTTCCATAACCATTTAAAAATATATTATGAGAATAATTTGAGTTTGAGCCACTAGCAGTTGATAATAACTTATTTGAGCCACCACTATTAGTATTAGTTTGATTATTTGTTACATCTATCAATTTAACTTGAGTTGTATAGCCACTTGTTGTAAAAGAACTGTCACCATCCATCTTATCTTGTAATTGAAAATTTGTTGAACTAGACTCATCACCTTTACCAATTATATGCAAGTAATAATTATCATATCCAGTTGGTAAAGTAATATCAACTTCAGTTACAGTTGAAGTTGAAACAGAACTTGCAAGTAACTGATGGGATGAAGTTGCACCTGTAAAGTCAGTACCACCATCTCGGACTTTAGTTAAAGCCATAACCTACTCCTTATGCGTATGGACTGTCACCTAATACAGATGTATCCCAAGCTGCCTTGAGCTTTGCAATAGTATCTGCACTTGATATTGCACTCGCTGCAGGTGCATCTCTAAGAGCTTTCTTCTTAGTTACACTTGCTGATTGTGCAGATGAATCTCCTGCTTCTAATGCTTTCATATACACTACATCTTCTGCTTCTAGTAGTGGTTTTCTGACTTCTCTAATCTTATCTTGAAAGATTTTCTTAGCTTCAGTCATGTCTTCTGATATGACCTTCTTGTCTGAGTCTACGACCCAAGCACCTCTGAANTGTCTATCNGAAGGTTTGGTAACTGTAGAAGCATCTACAGTAACACCATTTTTATCTACGATATTTGTTGTTGGCATTGTGTTCTCCTTTATGCTGCCTTATCAGTGGCTATTAATATTCTCATCAATNTTCCAAGCGTTTCGCCACTCTCTTGTACTTGGAAGCTGATTCTTTTTACAAATAACTAATCTTGGTTTATTAGCTTTTTGATATTCTCTCCACACTCTTTGTGGTATGTCTTTCATAATTAAATATTCTATTGCTTGTTCTTCTGTCATTGCTTCAACAGGTTTAGTGTTGTGTAACAAATAACCTCTTGTGTGTTTCTTGAAATCAGGCTTTGCTTCATCTTCTGCTAATGCCCAATANACTTCTACAGGTGGTAANATGCCACCTTGTAATGCACAAGCCATCCAATTAGGGTCAGGTACAGTTATCTTAGAACACTCTTCAGGTGCATCAGGGTCTTCCCATACAATGCGATAGTCTGATTGTTTACCTTCTAAGTTTTCTTTTGCCCAACANAATCTNTCCCATAAATGTGTGCCTTGAAACTNTGGTGTTTTTATTTTATTCATGCTAAAGCTCCACAATATACCATGCCAAAAGTAGCATCATTAAAAGAACCACTTCCTTGTAAATCACCAAAATGTGTGTTTTGAATACTTGAAGTTGTTTGTAAATCTCTATCAAGATTTANGATTCCGTCTCCATCAGAAGATGTNCCTGCACAAGCATAATCATCATTAGCAAAATGATTTGTAAATTGTGGACTACACTTACCNGTTGCATCATCTGTTATTGATGANACGTTAAAACTGTCATCTGCCGATGCAAAGTTAAATGCCCAAAACCATGCTTTGTTTGTTCCNTANANAGCAAAATCTGTNTTAATAGATTTTTCTGTNCCACCTTTTATNTGACCAGATGTTGTTAATGTATCAAATGCTATTGTTCCGTTTGCCATTATGCTAAGTCTCCGTGTGCTAATGCCTGTTGATTATTTTCATCTTGTAAAGCTACAGTGCCGTCTACATCAAAAACATTAATACTTAATCTTGCAGTTGTATCAGCAGAGGATATAGTACCTCTATTAGAATTTGAATTTGACATACTACCAGATGCAACAGAAGAAGTTGCTGCCATAACAGTGTAGTGTATAGATGACATACTATTAGTATAGTTTCCATACATACTACCTGTTCCTCTATCTGTTACAGAACTTATATTAAAAGAATCATCTATAACATTACTATTTACTTGGTCAAATATAAACCAAGCCTTCGCTAATCCTTGTTGTAAGTTAGTTGTGGTAGAACCACCCTCTCCTGTAACATTAATACTACCTGCTGAAGTTGTACCTGTTAAAGTGTTTGTCTTTAAGGTACTCATGCTAGGTCTCCTAATACACTCGCCATAGTATAAAGAGGGTCAAACTCACCTGTAATTCTTCCATCCGTAGTTACAACAAATGAACTTGTAGCATTAGTTGTGCCATTTCTAATACCTAACCATCCCCCATCGTTATTACTATCAGCAGAACTATCCCCAAATGTTGCTACATAATTTGCATTGCCCATAGCATTAGTTAAAGTAATTGTGTAATAACCTGTTCCATTGTCTGTAAGAGAAGCATTATTTAAACTATCTCTAGCTGCTATTGTGCCAGTTCCATTAAAATTTACCCATGATTTAGCTAAACCTTGTACTAAATTCTGTGTAACACTTGTGCCACCATCAGACTCATACACAGATGTATTCTTAACTCTTATATCTGTCCCTAGTGAACCACCAGTCTTACGTATTGTATCTACAAATATTTCACTCATAATGTTACGAGCCTTCCACCTGATTCTACTGTCAATGTTACACCACTTGTTATTGTAAGAGGTCCTGTGACGTTTGCATTTTCGGTTGCAAGTATTGTTATGTCTGCACCTAATGATTGTGCATTAGTTCTAAACAACCCACCACCTTTGAAGTTACCCTTGTTCTCTGCTGCAGGAGTAATGTTACCACCTGCTAGTTCAAGAAAATATACAAAGATATTATTTGTTCCACTTGAAGGAGCTGCACTAAAAGTAAGAGTAGACCCATCAGGAATAGTATAAGCAGAGCTATCTTGAACAACACCATCAACTGATACAAGTATGTCTTGGACATTTGATATGGTTCTACCTAATGCGAATGTAGTATCACTCCCATCGCCATTGAACCTAACAACTGCAGGTGAGGCTTGAAAGTTTGCAGGAAGTGGATTACCTACATATCCCATTATGTAATCTCCATGATTGATACTGCTATGTCAGTTGCACCTGATGCAGTTAGTTTTAACACATCAGTTGTTTCCATTACAACTTTATTACCTGCTAGTAGTTCAAGGGATGAACCTGCAGGTATGGGTGCATTTGTAACTAACTCCACAGTTTGATTTGCTTCGTCATTACCACCTGACCTATTACTTGTGTCTGATTCTATTGTAACTGTTGCAGTAACTTGACTTGTTGTTGTATTACCGAGCATAATTCCTAAAACAACTGTAGTTGTAGAACTTGCTACTGTGTAAATGACATCAGCACTTGTTACACCTGCTTTAGTTACAAGTTTAAATGTATTTGCCATATTTCTCTTTCCTTATAATTATACACTATTTGTGCTTATTTGTCAAGTTAAAATTAACCTAACGCAATGGCTAACGCAGTTGGGTCTTCTGTTGAAAACCCTGCACTAGTCAAATATGTTTTTAAAGTAGTCAGTGCTACTTGTTTCATAGTACCATCATCGTTGGTCACTAATCTGTCTGCATCTGCCAATGTAATTGATGAGGCAGATGTGTTACCATCCATTATATTTAATTCTGCTGCAGTAGAAGTTATTGTTGTTCCTGCTATAGATAATGCATCTGTTTCAAGAGTTCCATCAAAGTCTCCATCTACTGCATCAATATTACCTTTAAATATAGTAGCACTTACTGTTCCTGTGCTTGGATTGTAAGTAAAGTCTCCATCTGATTCTAAACCTACATTTCCTGTAGCTGAAGTATCTTCAATAAATGTAATTAAGTTTTCTTCATTTGTATTTTCATTATCTGCAACAGTTACGTGTGCAGCATTAGTAGCATTTGTTACTGTAGTTCCTGCAATCACTGTAGCAAGAGCAGTTCCATTTACTGTTATAGCATCTGCTTCTAATGTACCATCAATATCTGCATCACCTGATATATCTAATTCAGTAGCAGTTAACTTAGCAGTTTGTAAATCTTCAAAGCTAGAACCTAACTTTAATTCAAACTGAGGTCCTGTAGTATTATATGTAAATGAAGCATCATCACCTGAACCACCCTCGATTGTAATACCTGCACCATTAATAACTGCACTTGTGCTATTACCACTATCTAATACAATGTTGTGGTCGTTTAGATTTACAGTTGTTGAATTTACTGTAGTTGTTGTGCCTGATACTGTAAGGTCACCTGTAACAGTTAAGTTATCTGCCACAGTTACTTCAGATGTGCTATGTCCTAATGTTATAGCAGTTCCTGATACACCTGTACCAATAGATACTGATTCACTGCTATTTCCTGTATCTACTATGAGGTATGCATCTGAACCTTGCTTAATTGTAAATGCAGTTCCTGAGTTATCTGATACTGCTACATTAATATCTGTTCCATCTGCACTGATAGAATCAAGAGCAATGTCACCTACATTAGTTATTGCATTATCATTAAAAGATGTAGCACCTAAAGATATAGTTCCTGTTGCAGTTAAGTTACTAGAACCTACATCTATGTTACCAAAGCCACTAGAGATAGCACCACTATCAAGTGTTCCTACTGTTGTTACATTTGATAATGTATCTAGTACAGACTCAAAATAAGTTTCAAAGTCAGTTAAAGCAACTTGCTTCATTGTTCCTGCATCATTGACTACAACTCTATCTGCGTCTGCAAGTGTAGTAGAAGAAGCAGAAGTGTCACCATCCATGATGTTTAGCTCTGTTGCAGTTGCATCCACTGCAGCTAGTTTTGTAAAGTCAGCTTGTACTAATCCTGACACACCATCTAGTAAATTTAATTCTGTGGCAGTGGCAGTTACGTTAGTGCCACCAATATCTAGTGTAGTTACAGATATTTCACCTGCTACTGTTACTATGCCATTTGCTACAGTTATGAGGTCTGTATCATCTGTGTGACCAATGGTGCTACCATTTATAACAACATCATCTATATCTAATGAACCACCTGTTATTAATCCTGTAGTTGTTATTGTAGATGAACCTGTATCAATACTACCAAAACCACTTGTAATAGAACCACTGTCTAATGCACCTACTGTTGTNGCAGCAGTAGTTACAAGATTAGGCATTGCAGTTATTTCATCATCAAAGTAAGCAGCTAAATCTGTTACTGCTACTTGTACCATAGTTCCGTTGTCATTTAATACAACTCTATCTGCATCTGCTACAGTTGTTGATGTAGCACTTGTGTCACCATCTAATATATTTACTTCTGCAGTAGTTACAGTAAGACCATCAAGAACTTCTAGTTCTGTTTCTGATATACCTGCACTACCTATTGTTATTGTGCCTGATATATCTACATTACCATTAATGTCTATTGTTGTTGCAGCAAGTTGTATCTCTGTATCTGCTACTAAATCTAATTGTCCATCTGTAGTGGAACTGATGTGTATAGCTGTATCTCTGAATTGTATCTTTTCTGTAGAAGCAATAAGTATGTCATCACTAAATTCAAAATAATCCTCATCTTCTTTCCATGTCAAAACACCATCATTTGATTCACCATCAAACGTAACTGCTATGTCTGTACCTGCAGTGCCATCACCTATTGTAATAGCAGTTCCAAGTAGTTTTGTAATAGGACCACCTTCTGCAGTCGTACCATCGTGAGTATGTCCTGTACTCGCTGCAAAGGCAGCTAATAACTGATTAAACTCATCATTGGTATGAGCAGCAGTGATTGTATCGCCATCACTATACGAAGACTGTCTTGTATATGTAGCTCCCATTTATCTCCTTGCTCCTGTTTGATATTCTAACTGAAATCCTTTTAAAGAATATGGTGCAGTAGAACCACCATCATTAACTCTTAATGCAACTGCAAATCCTGAACCTTCAACTGACTGTCTTACAAGTGGTTGTGAAGCACCCCCATAAGTTCCAAAGTTGGTAGAACCTGCTCCATAAGTTGCAGTTCCATATATTGCAGCTATGTCACTAGAGTCTAATTCGTAGGCTGCAGGTCTTGCAGAATCTTTCGCTTCATAATCATATCTTAAAAACAAATCTGCATCTATTGTTGATTCAGGTTTAAAGTTTACGATAACACGTTGCATATGTTTACGTATACCTGCATCACCGAATGTCATATCAGGACCTCTATATTTACCTAATATAGCAGTTCCGTCAAAATCATTACCTGATTCTTGTCTGTAAACGTAACCACCACTATATGCACCATGTAGTACGATTACATCTCCTGCTGATACAAATGTATCTGTAGAGGCAGGTTTTATTCCTCTTAGTTTAGCAAACTCAAAACGTTGTCCTTTTAAAACACATATAACACCTTGAGTTGCATTTTCTGCATGTGCCATCTTTAGTAAAGAATATTCTNTATTGTGTCTTATCAGGTATAACTANAGANTCAAANTCTGANGCACTTGATAAGTTATCATCAAATAAACTTTGCACATTAGAACTTATAGTTCCCAATTCAACGTCACCNATTCTTGCAGTACCTGCAATGGTACGTAATCCATCAGGTCCTAAGAATATTAAGTCACCTGCAAATTCTTGGATTGTATCTCCGTTGATACATCCTATGTCTCTTGTTACTGCAGTTATTGCAAAGTTAGAACTTGACGTTCCTGATAATTTAAATATTCTATTTTGACAAAAGATAAATAAATCTTCTCGGAAAACTTTAAGACCTGTTATCTCATCATCAACTTTAACAGTTCCTGCACCACTTCCTGTGGCAAAGTTATCTTCATCAAAAGGCACACTAAATACTAATTCTTGTTTAGCACCTGACATACCTGCATAGAACATATGTTCTTTAAATGCTACAACAAACTTAGCACCTGTTACTGCAGTGCTTACTTCTCCACCACCACCTGAAGATACATCTGTTGCACCAAATGATGTATTAAATACTGTTGGTGCATTTGTTCCATCTACTACAATTAACTTATCATTACCATCAAAGTTAAATCGTTCAAAGTTATACTTACCTGCACTTGTTCTGCCACTATCTATAGTAGTCCATGAAGAACCACCCGGAGTNGCTTGAAATATGTTTGTTCCTCTTGCTGCTACAACTTTACTTGCAAACGTAGCAACCATTAAGACTTTTTCTGAAGAAGAAGAAGTTTGTGGAACTACTGCAGTTACATACTTGCTAAATCCATTTATTCTTCTGTAACCACCTTCTATGTCAGGTTCAAAATTTTCTAACTCTAATGCTTCACCCGGTTGCATCATAAAAGTAGAACGATTAAGAACTAATCCACCTTCACAGTTAAATGCTACAGGTGATACTTGAGATGAATCAGGCATTTACGTAACCCTTACACTTAAATCTGCACTACTTGTATAACCTATCTTTGGTATAAATGTAGACCTAACATACTCAAATCTATTTACTAATAAAGTCTGCATATTTTTTATACCTTGTTCAAATCTAGCAAAGTTTAATTGATACTGATTTGTTTCACCTCTGTACTGATAAACAAAAGCAGTTGCACCATCTATTATTACTGCTGCAAATCTGTCAGGTATTGTCGTTGTGTCACTATGAGCAGACATATCTGTTGGAAAAGAAAAGAAGTCATACTTTAATGTAAAACCTTTTGTAGGAAAAGGATATAATAAAAAATTATTATCAGGTGTTCTTGATACATATTGTGGCACACCACCTTGCTCAAACTGTGCTACCTGTGTATTATCACTGTGAGCTGCTGCAGTTGTACTATTAGCACCTCTAGTTGCACCTGTAAATGTGGTGCTAGATGTTCCTGTATATGTTATTTGTTCGTTGCCTATAAATATAGTGCCTGTAGAATCAAATCCTGTTGTGCTATTAACTGTAACAGTTGTTGCAGAATCTGTTAAAGCACCATCTAAGTTTGTTGTTGTTATTTCATCTTCTTGTGTTATGTAGCTATTTATATAATCATTATAATTAAGAACGTATAGTCTACCACCACTTGAACCTAAATCTGAATCCTTAACCAATCTAAATGTATTGTAATCAACTGTCTTTGCAGTTGTAGGTATTGTATATCTTACTGTTCCCGGAACCAATGTTTCTGATTTTGTTGAATGATTAAAAGGATATTGAAATTCTTTTTGATTAATATATCTTACAGACTCATTGATTGCATTTTGTGCTTGAACCTGTATGCCTCTAGCATTTGAAAAGTTACTTGAAGTTAGTTGTACTTCATTTAATCTTGCTAATACTTTATTTGTTAATGTTAAGTAACTCTCTGCCATTTATAATTCCTAAGTGTAAAGAGGAGCAAGTTGCCCTGCTCCCCTAAATAGTTATGCTAACTGGTCTCTATCGACCTCATCAGGCTTATCGTCTAGTCCATGACCTGCTAAATCAATAACAGTTGCATAGACTCTGAGTCTGCCTGTAGCTGGAGCAGCACCTGCAATCTTACAATCAATAGTATCTGTAGCAGTTATAAACTGAGTGTAAGTTGAAGCTGCACTTCCTACAACAGTGTTAGTTTGACCATTAGTTCCTGCTGCACAAAAACCTGTAGAGGTTATA